>Ga0102952_1000002_pt1 | contig 257620 bp, 230 predicted proteins | sample SalPon2A_C_D1_MG_FD_78506 | JGI IMG/M metagenome (GOLD analysis project Ga0102952, IMG submission 78506) | Soil microbial communities from South San Francisco under conditions of wetland restoration - Salt Pond MetaG R2A_C_D1_MG | ecosystem: Environmental > Terrestrial > Soil > Wetlands... | reverse complement strand
GTGGCCGCTCGGCTCCGATGGCGGCCGCCAGTTCGCGCCCGTTCGGCTTGAACAGGAACGCCCCACGGAAGGAGAAGAAGTTCCGGAGCTTGGGATCCACGACCGCCGGGACGCCCCGTCGGCCGGCGGCGTCGAGAATCTCGGCGACCCAGTCCGCTCCGAGCACGCCCTTGTCGTAGTCGACCAGGGCCACGGCGGACGCTTCCTCCAGTCGGTCGAGCACGTGCCGCTTCACGCGTTCGCGAACCGATTTCGGAAGAGGACCGGTCGACTCCCGGTCGACGCGAAGCATCTGCTGGTGACGAGCCAGCACCCTCGTCTTCACCGTGGTCGGGCGTTCCGGATCCTGGAGTAGATCCAGCCGAACGCCCGCCGACCGTCCGAGGAGCGTCGTCAGCTCCTCGGCGTCGACGTCGGCCCCCACCACCGAGACGAGATCGCACGCTGCGCCCAGGGCCGCGATGCCGGCCGCCACGTTCGCGGCGCCCCCCGGTGCGGCGTGCTCTGCCTCGACTCGGAGGACCGGCACGGGAGCTTCGGGAGAGATGCGGTCCACCGCGCCCGTGAGGTAACGATCCAGCATGACGTCGCCCACCACGAGGACGCGCGCATCGGCGGCGCGCCCAAGCCAGCGAGCGGCCCGTGAGGAATCGGAGATCGGAGAGGGATCGTCCACGTAGTCCGTAGGGCAATCAGCTTGCGTGGCCCGGTGACGAGGCGTAACCTCCCGGCGCGGTCCGGGGCCAACGGGATCTCACGGTCGCGCGGGCGCCGGACGGCCTGGCGCCGGCCGCCTCGAGCCATGATTTCCCTCCCGAACGCAGCCGCGACCGGCGGCGAACATACGGACGATCTCTCCGGAGTGTCAAAGGAACCCGTCCATGGAATCCAGCTCCGGTCCGCGGCGCGTCGGCCGCTGGATCGACGACCTTCTCAAGGGATGGGCGCTGCGGACGCAGGAGTACTTCGTGCTCCTCGCCCACGCCGCTCGCGCGGCGGTCAGCCGACCCTTCTACGTGCGGGACCTGGTCCAGCAGATGGACACGATCGGCGTCTCCTCGGTGGGGATCGTGGTGCTGACCGGGCTGTTCACCGGGATGGTGCTGGCGCTCCAGTCCGCGGTCGAGATGCGCCAGTTCGGCGCGACCATCTACATCGGTCGGCTGGTAGGCGCGAGCACCATCCGCGAGCTCGGACCGGTTCTCACGGCCCTCATGGTGACGGGCAGGGCCGGATCGGGCATGGCCGCGCAGCTGGGAGCCATGCGGGTGACCGAGCAGATCGACGCCCTCACCACGATGGGCGTGGATCCCGTGCGCAAGCTGGTCGTGCCCCGGCTGCTGGCCGGCATCGCCATGATGCCGGTCCTGACACTTGTGACGGATGTCGTGGCCATCCTCGGCGGCGCCATCATCGCGCTGGCGAAGCTCCACTTGACCGCGGAACTCTACTTCCGCTCGGTGTACCTCACGCTTGCCGAGAACGGCTTCCTGTTCCGCTTCATCCCGGTGGACCTGTTCGGGGGGCTGGTCAAGCCGCTGGTCTTCGGAGGCATCATGGCACTCACCGGCTGCTACTTCGGGCTGCGCACCTCGGGTGGCACGGAGGGCGTGGGACGGGCGACGACCCGTACGGTGGTGACGGCCTCGGTGCTGGTGCTGGCGGCGGACTACATCCTGACCCAGCTCATCATCGCCACGCTGATCGAGTGACGCCCGCGCAGCCGTCGGACGATGGAACGCCGGAGGTGGAGCTGACCGAGGTCACGCTCGCCTATGGGGAGAAGATCGTCCTCGATGGAGTCGGTTTCGTGCTCCGGGCGGGCGAGACGTTCAGCATCCTGGGTGGATCGGGCGCCGGGAAGTCCACCATCCTCCGACTCATCCTGCGTCTCACCCTGCCCGACTCGGGGCGCGTCCTGGTGCGCGGTGTGGACGTGACCGAGGCTCCCCTCGAAGAGGTGCTGTCCCTCCGGCGACGCATGGGCATGGTGTTCCAGGCGTCGGCGCTCTTCGACTCCCTTCCCGTGTACGACAACGTGGCCTTTCCGCTCGAGGAGCACACCGAGCTCTCCGAAGAGGCCATCCGGGAGCGGGTCCGCGAAGTCCTGACGTTTGTGGACCTGGACCCCGACGAGGTGGGGGAGCTCCTGCCCGCCCAGCTGAGCGGGGGGATGAAGAAACGGGTGGGCCTCGCGCGAGCCATCGCGCACGAGCCGGAGTTGCTCTTGTTCGACGAGCCGACCACGGGACTGGATCCGATCACCACCCGGACGATCAACGAGTTGATCCTGAAGCTGAGGCGGGAGATGAACGTGAGCGCGGTCGTGGTCACGCACGACATCCGTTCGGCGTTCACGATCTCCGATCGGAGTGCCCTCCTTCACGAGGGGCGCATCGTGTTCATCGGAACCCCGGAGGCCATGCGTGCCTCGGACGACGAGTATGTGCGTGAATTCCTTCGCTGACCGGCGGTCGGCCCCGCAAGTCGATCGGCGTCTTCCCGGGGGGCGGCGATGAGGCGGTCGCGCGCGGTGACCTGGGACCAGCTCAGGGTAGGCATCCTGCTCCTCGTAGGACTCGCCATCCTGGCCATGGGCACCTTCTACATCGGCCAGGTGGGGCACGTGTTCGGGCGCCGCTACGAACTGGTGACGCTCATGCGATCGGCCGAAGGGCTGGTGCCGGGAGCCGCCGTCCAGCTCGCCGGCCAGAACGTCGGACAGGTGGATCGGGTCGAATGGCTCGCGCCGGCTCAACGCGCGCGGACGGGGGAGGCCGTGGCCGTGTGGCTGGCGGTCAATCGCGAGGTCCAGGAACAGATTCGGGCGGACTCGAAGGCCGAGGTCCGAACCCAGGGGCTCCTGGGCGATCGGGTCATCGACATCGTACCGGGCTCGGAGGGGAGCCCGATCCTCGAGCAGGGGGACACGCTGGCGGCCGCGGAGCCCCTGGACTACCAGGCCATCCTGCGGAAGGGATCGGACGCGGTGACCGGACTGGGCGATCTCGCGGCCAGGCTCGACTCCATCACCAGGGAGCTACTGGCCGGCCATGGAAGCCTGGGCCGCATGCTGGTCGACGATTCCCTGTACGGCAACGTGTCCCGGTTGAGCTTGTCCCTGGACCGCTTTCTGCGCCGCGTGAACGCCGGCCAGGGCGCCCTGGGGCAGCTCCTCACGGACTCGACGCTCTACGGGAATCTCGTCGGACTGACCGCCGGACTGGACACGCTGACGAGCCGGGTGGCCTCGGGCCAGGGCACGCTGGGCCGGATGGTGGCGTCGGACTCTCTCTACGCCGAGCTGCACGGGGCCGCCGCGCGGGCCAACGAGTTACTCGGCAAGCTGGTGCGTGGCGAAGGTAGCATGGGGAGGGCCGTGGTCTCGGACTCCCTCTACGAGGAGGTCCTCAAGTCGCTGGTCGACCTCAACGCCATGCTGGCCGACGTCCGGGAACACCCCAAGAAGTACATCCCGCCGGTCAAGGTCTTCTAGTCGGAGGAGTCCCCGTCCTCGTCGGCCAGTTCGTGAATCGTGGTCACCTCAACGATCCGGTAGCGGAGCTGGCCGCCGGGGGTGGTGACGGACACCTCCTCCCCCTCGAAGCTCCCCAGGAGCGCCTTGCCGATCGGCGAGGCCATGGAGATCTCGCTGTTCTCGAAATCGATGAAGTCACCGAACGCCAGGGTGAACACCTCTTCGACCTCGTCGGAAAGGTCCAGCACCCGGACGCGCGAGCCGAAGCCCACGCGATCGTCCGGAATCGTCTCCAGGTCCAGCTCGGAGAGCTCGGACATGCGTCTGGAGATGTAGCCGAGGCGGGCCTGCACGAACTGCTGACGGTCCAGGGCCGCCGAGTACTCGGAGTTCTCGCGCAGATCGCCCTGCGCCACGGCCTTCTCGATCTCTGCCGGCAACGTGACGTTGAGCTCGTGGAGGAGCTGCTCGGCTTCGTCGTTCAGCTTCTTCTTGAGATCCTCGAGCACGTGTACCTCCTGCCTGCACGGTCCCGCACGGCCGCATGGGCGGCTCGAGGGGGGCCGGTCTGGAGAGTGGGTGAAGTCGTGTCCCGACGTCGATGAAAAAAATTCCGTGATGTCGCCGGCCGGCGGCATCACGGAAGCATGGAGGCGGCGGGAATCGAACCCGCGTCCGCGAACCCATCCGACGTGGTCTCTACGTGCGTAGCCTGCGCTGGGAATCTCGCCGGATCCAGGTCCGCAGGCGACCCGTCACCAGCCAGCCACGAAGAGGCTCTCGCCCTCTCATCCTGAACGCTCGAGGCCTACGTCCAGGACCAGCCCGATACGCCGTCGTCAACCGACCCGCCTCGGGCCCGGCCGATCGGAAGACGGGCTACGTTAAGTTACGCAGCCAGTGCCAAGTTGTCGTTGGCAGTTGAAGCGTTTCCCGGTGTTTTACGAGGACCCGAGCACCTCGGCACGCTCCCACGACTTCCGACGCTCACGTCGAAGCCAGGTCGCCCCCAGATTGTCAATCATCCGGCGGGCCCGCATCCAGCTGCCGACCCGCCTCACGCTTTCCGGATACACGTGCCACCGCGGAAGGGTCCGGGGATCGATCCCACGGTTCCGGAGCTCAGGTCGGTCGCAGGTATCCCGCCCGCTCGAGGTCGGCCAGGTGACAGAGGGCCGCCTCGAGTCCTCGACGCGCGGCCGCGGGCGGCGAGCCCGCGAACTCGAGCGACAGGGCACGTCGGCTGCCCGGGACCACGCCGAGTAGCGTCCACCCGCTTCCCGGCGCCATGGATCCCAGCCGCTCGGAGGGGAGCTGGAGCACGAGACCCTCGCGCAGCGCCCACGTGAACGGGTGCCCTTCGGCCGGCACCGGACCACCGCCCTCCGGCCGGAGCCCGTCCTCGGAGCACACCTCACGCTCCAGGTCCCAAGTCCCCTCGTCCCGGCGGTAGACCCATACCGATGCACGCTCCGCGCCGAGCATGGCGAGCAGCGTTCGCAGGAAGCTGCGGGCCGGCGGCTCCCGGCCCGGATCGCTCGCCATGCGCGTGGGTGCGCGCTCGGGCAGCCTCGGCCCTCCTCCGCTCACCGGCGCTCCGTCGCCACCGCCGGACGACCACAGGTTCGCGGGCCACCAACCGGGACGCTCCAAGTCAGCCTTCCCCGGCGACGTCGGTCCGAGCCAGAGCCGACTGGTTGATGCGGGTGGCCGCGCAGCCCGCTCCGTATCCGTTGTCGATGTTCACCACGCACACTCCCGGCGCACACGAGCACAGCATGGCGTGCAGCGCCGCCACGCCACCCGCCGCCGCACCGTAGCCGGTGCTGGTCGGCACCGCCACGACGGGCGTGCCCACCAGGCCGCCCACCACCGAGGGCAGGGCCCCGTCCATGCCCGCGACCACGATGACGACGGCGGCCTCCTGCAGCTCGTCCTGCACCTCCAGGATCCGATGGAGCCCGGCCACGCCGACATCGTAACGCCATTCGACCGGATTTCCGTGTGCCCGTGCCGTCACCACCGCTTCCTCGGCGACCGGGATGTCGGCCGTGCCGGCCGACACCACCAGCACCGTGCCCAGGACTCGCGGACGGTGTCCGTCCGCGGCGGGGAGATGGGCGATACGGCCCGGACGCGAGACCTCCAGCTCCGGGAAAGCTCGCTCGAGCCGCTCCAGAACGTCCTGCCCCGCCCGGGTGGCCAGGAAACCCTCACCCCGGTCGGCCATGCTCCGGGCGATCTCCATGACCTGCTCCGTCGACTTCCCCTCGCAGAGGATCGCCTCGGGATGCCCGAGGCGCAGCGATCGATGATGGTCCACGACCGCGAACGGGAGACGCTCGACCGGGTCCCGGTCGAGGACCCGGAGGAGCTCCTCGCCGGAGATCTCACCGCATGCGAACGCATTCAGCAGCTCTCGAAGACGCTCTCGTCTAACCGTCATGCCCGTGTAAGACCCGAGAAGCGGTGCACTTCCTGCATGTTCACCCAAGCTGAGTCGCTGGCGGGACCCACGCCAGAGCCGGCCTCGCACCGTCCGGGAGCGGCCCGCGGGCCGCTCCGGAACCGGGGTCGGCGTCCCGCGCGCCTTTGACACCCTTTCTGGCACCGGAATATACTGGCGCGGTCCCGGGACGGGCGCGACCCGTTCCCCGGAGAGGATCCGCGAACGCATACCGCGCCCCCAGTGGGGAGGAGTCGATAGATGCAGCTGCGTGATTTCTTCAGCCCCGACGCCATCCGTTTGGAGCTCGAGGGCGACACGAAGGACGACGTGCTCAAGGAACTCGTAGGTCTACTGGACCTGGACGAGAAGTCCGAGGGCATTCTTTTCAAGATGCTCAAGCGAAGGGAGAACCTGGGCTCGACCGGCATCGGACGCGGGATCGCCATCCCCCACTGCCGATCGCTCGTGGTGAACCGGCTCCGGGTGGCCTTCGGTCGCAAGAAGGAGGGGGTGGACTTCAAGGCCATCGACGGGAAGCCCGTCCACCACATCTTCCTCATCGTCGCCCCCCCTCTCGAGGTGTCCAACCAGTACCTTCCGGTCCTCGGGAAGATCGCCCAGTTCAGCAAGGAGGCGGACATCGCCGAGCGCCTGGACGAGCTCGACAGCCCGGAGGAGTTCATGGAGCTCCTCGAAGCCAGGGGAGCCTGAGCCCGTGCATGCGCAGCTCGAGATCCTCCTGGAGATGCAGGACCTCCGGTCGCAGCGCGCGGCGCTCGCGGAGCAGGACCTCGGCCGAGTGGAGTCCGAGCTCTTCGACATCGAGCCCGACGAGGCGGTCCTGCGGATCGACGAGAAGCTGGGGGAGCTCGAAGATCGGCTCGACACCGGTGTCCGCAACCGCTACGACCGCCTGAAGGGCGCCCGCGACCGGATGGTCGTGCCCGTCGTCGGCGGGATCTGCTACGGTTGCTTCATGGCCGTGCCGACGGCCTGGGCCTCGGACATCGAGCGAAACGAGGGCCTCGACGTGTGCGACAACTGCGGCTGCTTCCTGTATCACCTCGACTGAAGCGCGGGGCCGGGCACCCGGCCCTCGGACGTCCTCCGGGTCACCCCCTGGGCGTCCATGTACTCGAGATACGGGATGAGGTAGCGGCGGCTGACGCCCAGGGCCTCCTTGAACTCGGACGCCTGGGCCGGAGTGGTGCGGGCCAGGACCCGACGCACACGCTCGCGCAGATCCCGCTCCGTTCCAGGGGACAGGTACAGGTCCGGGTTCACTGCCGCGACGCGCTCATCCTCGACGAGGAGCTCCAGGAGGTCGTGGAGGAGTCCCGCGTCCCTCCCGACGCCCTCCGACAGATCGGCCACCATGGGAGGCTCGAGCCCTCCGGCTTCGACCGCTTCCACGATGGCCTCTCGAGCCTCCTCCTCGGCGGGCGTGAGTTGTACCCGATGGCCCGGGAGCTTCACCCTGGGCCCTTCCACGAGTACATCGCCGCGCCCAACGAGCGTCGCCATGCAGTGATCGATGAGCGGTCCGGCGAAGCTCATCTGCACGCCGCGCCGCAACGCGGCCAGGGAGGCGGCCCGGGCGCGTCGTGCCTTCCGATGGAGCTCGGCGAGGTCCTCCAGCAGCGCCGCTCTGCACGATTCTTCGGTGTGCACGGCGAACCAGCGGTCGCCCACGCGCAGGACCCCGGGTGCCCGCTCCGCGGCCCGGGTCACCTCGGCTGGCGCCAGGCCGGTCAGCAGAGGGGCCTCGGCGGCCGTCAGGCCCCGACCCTCCCGCAGGGCCGTCGCGGCGGCCAGGGCCGTCGCCGGCTCGCCCTCCAGCAGCGCTAGCCAGGGGTCCGTCCGGCTCCGCCAGTCCCCGGGGGGATCGACCTCGGCGACGCGCCCGCCGGCGACCACGGCCACCGGGGAGTAGAACCGGACCACGAAGCGGTCGCCCGTGCGAGCCACGATAGGCCGCTCCAGACGAAGCCTCGCCCATCCCTCCGCACCCGGCTCCAGCGTCCCGTGGGCCAGGTCCACCCGAGCCATGACCTCGCGCGTCCCCAGGTAGACCCGCACGCGTTGACCCGGCTCGATGGGTCGATCGAGACAGGAGGGGACGGTCAGGTGGGCGCCGATCGTCGCGGCCTCCGACCAGCCCGCGCCGATGACCGCGACGGTGCCACGGGAGACCGCGTCGGCGTCGACACCCACCAGCGCCAGGGCGCACCGCCGGCCGGGCCCGACCTCCTGGCGGTCCTGGCCGTGGACCTGGAGGGTGCGGATCCGGGCCGTGATCCCGCCGGGCAGCAGCCGGACGTCGTCGCCGACCCGAACGCGACCACTCCACGTCGTGCCCGTGACCACGGTACCCGCCCCCCTGACGCTGAACGCCCGGTCCACCGGGAGGCGGAACAGATCGTCCTGCCGCCTCGGCTCCAGCGAGCCGGCACGGCGAACGAGCGCCTCGCGCAGATCCTCGACGCCCACCGACTTCACAGGCGACACCGGGATCACCGGCCAGTCGTCGCGTCCGAGGACGAGGCGGAGCTCGTCCCGCACCGTCTCGGCGGCGAGCTCCTGCCACTCCGGCTCGACCCGGTCCACCTTGGTGAGGGCCACCACCCCGGCCTTCACGCCGAGCAGACGCGCGATCACCAGGTGCTCGCGTGTCTGCGGCATGGGGCCCTCGTCGGCCGCCACGACGAGGAGCAGCAGGTCGATCCCGGTGGCGCCGGCCAGCATGTTCTTGACGAAGTCCTCGTGGCCGGGCACGTCCACCATCCCGATCTCCAGGTCGCTGCCCTCTCCCGTCGGCAGCCGCGCGAAGCCGAGGTCGATGGTGAGGCCCCGCTCTTTCTCCTCGCGCCACCGGTCCGTGTCCACGCCGGTCAGGGCCCTGACGAGCGTGGTCTTGCCGTGGTCCACGTGGCCCGCCGTCCCGATGATGAAGGCCCTCACGCGCCCTCTTCCCCTCGCTCCAGGAACGCCAGGGATCGAAGGTGCGTGCCCTCCGCCACGTGGTAGCGGATGAAGTCGGCCACGAGTCGGCGGTGGCGGCGCCCGGGTCGGGCCGGAGGCTCGCCTCGGGCGAGGAGGCTCCGGAGCACCTCGACCTCCTCGGGCGCGAGGTGGGGCCCCTGCCCTCCACAGGAGGCGCACACGAGGCCCCCGGCCCCGAAGTCGAAGCGGGCCCCCTGCCCCCTCGCCAGCGGCCGACCGCACGTCGCGCATTGCGCCGGATCGGGAGCGAAGCCCAGGACCGCGACGAGTCGCCAGATGGCGCGCAGCGCCGTGCCTTCAACGGCCTCCCGGGGGGCAGCCAGGAGCTCGTCGAGACCGCGCACCAGGGCCCCGAACAGGCGATCATCTCGGTGCTCGGGCGCCAGTCGCATCACGATTTCGCACAGCACCGAGGCGCCCGTGAACCGCTCCAGGTCGCGGCCGAGGGCCTGTCGCTCCCGGACGAGGTCGAACGCGGAAAGGGTGTGGAGGTCACGGCCCTCGCGCATGTACAGCGTGGCCATTCCCTCGGCGAAGGGCTCGATGAGCCCTCCGAAGCGGCTTCCGGGACGGCGAGCACCCTTGGCAATGGCCGAGCGCGGACCGTGCTCTCGCGTCATGAGACGCAGGATCTTGCTGGTGTCGCTGTAAGCGTAGGTCTGCAGCACCACGGCCCGGGTCGTGACGATGGGCACCGGCCGCCTCAGATCCTCCCGCCGGAGTCGTCCCGCGCCCGGCCCGAACTCCAGCCGGGAGGACCGATTCCGCCGCAGGCATGCGCCGGGTCGCCGACCGACGGGTCCCCGGCCAGCTCCGGGTGGATCGCCGCGGCCAGGACGCCGGCCGCCTCCCCGACCCGCGGCCCCAGTCGGTCGAGCAGATCCCCGTCGACCTCCCGGACCCTGCCGGCCGCCACGGCGGGAATCGCGCGCCACGCCGGCCTGAGCGTCGGATCCACCCGGGCCCGGGCGCTGCGGGGCACGATGATCACGTCCGGATCCCGTGCGGCGATGGCCTCGAGGCTCACCCTCGGGGACGCCTGCGGCAGGTCCCCGAACACGTCGCGTCCGCCCGCTACGCGAATGAGCGAGTCCAGATAGCTGCCCGAGCCGACCGTGTACGGCGGATCCTCCCACACATCCAGGTACACCGAACGGCGCGGCCGCCGCGCGGTGGCCAGCGCCACCGTGCGGAGCTCGCAGCGGATGCGAGCGGCCAGCGCCCGGGCGGCCCGCGGACGAGCCGTGAGAACCCCCAGTCGGCCGATGTTCCTGTACAGGTCCGCGAAGTCGTCGTGTCGGACCGCCATCGATGGCACGCCCAGGCCGTCCAGCTCTCTCACCACCGCGCGGCTGTCCGAACCCGCGTACACGAGCACGAGATCCGGGCGGCGCGCCACGACCGTCTCCACCGACGGATGCACGCCCTGGCCCACGGAGGGGACGCTCCGGGCCTCCGGCGGGTGGACTCCGTAGCGCGTCCTGCCCACCAGCCGATTCCCGGCCCCCACGGCGAACAGGAGCTCGGTCATCGCGGGCACCAGGGACACGATGCGCCGCGGCGGACCCGCGAGCCGAACCGTGCGTCCGAGATCGTCCTGGAGTTGGAAGGAATCCTGGCGGGGAGCCTCCCGACAGCAGGGTCGTTCCGCGGCGTTCGCGCGGCTCCACGGTCCCAGGACGAAGAGAATCGCCAGCGCGACGGTCCCCGCGCCCGGGCCCCGACCACCGGTCCGCCGCCAGGTCACATACGCGGCCGCCGCCAGCAGGAGGCCCGCCAGCATGAACAACCAGGCCACCGACTTCGAGGATCCGCCGGTGAGGGCCAGGGTGAGACCGGTACCGGCGGGTACGAAGTTGGCGACCAGCGCACGATACGTCTGGCCGTGGAAAGACACGGGCTCGGCGGGCTGGAAGCCCGCCCCGATCAGATCTCGATCCGTTCCGCTCCACAGCACCTCCAGCCGCTGCACCGGGTGGAGCGGCGTGAGCGACGGCGCCCCGTCCGAGGGGAGTCGATACTGGATCAAGATCTGCGAGGTCCCCGGCCGCAGCGAGGGATCGAGGAGCGCGAAGCCGCTCTCGAACCGGATCCCACCCGGGAACATGTCCCCCGACAGGGCCTGCGGATCCTCGGCACCCTCGGGCAGCGCCACGCGCCACGCACCCCCGCCCGATCCCGAGGCCACGAGCGCCGTGTCCCCCGCGTTGTCGAACTGGATCGCATCCAGGACGTGCGCCCCGCCACCCTCGTAGGTGATCACGAGGCTCCTGCGAGTCAGGGGCACGGTGTCCGGACTGGCGATCGGACGCGCTGGAAACACCGGCACGACGTACGGCTCCGGGGGCGACAGCTCCCGTATGGGATCGCCGAAGTACAGCACGTCGTCATAGCGGACCGCGACGAGGAACACGGTGCGGGCCGTATCCCCCTGGAGAGTGAAGCTGAAGGCGCCCTTACGATCGGTCACGGCACTGTCCAGCGCCGCCCCGCTGTCGCCGGTGATCCCGTGCAGCATGACGAGCTGGTCGGACACCGGGACCGAGTCCCGGCCCAGCACGACGCGGCCGTGGAGGACGGCGCTGGCCTGCTGGGCGAGCACGGCCCGGGGCGCGAGGGTTCCCGCGACCACGAGGGCCCCGAAGGCGGCGATCGCCGCCGCGAACCTCCGCAAGGCCCCCGCGAGAGTCCGATCCACCCAGCTCATCGCTTCGGCCGGGCGCCTTAGGGCGTGAATCGTCCGAAATCCTCCGGGTTGAGCCCCTTCAGGTACTCCCGGAGACCCTCCCCCCGGGGACCCTCCTCGGCGCCCGTCGTTTCGGACTCGGCGATCTGGCCTCCGGTGCCCAGGAACTCGGCCTCTCCCTCGCCCGGCTCGAAGTCGGCCTCCTCGATCTCCAGCGCCGTGAGCTCGAGCAGGTCCTCGTCCGCGAAAATGGGCGCCTCGGCTCGCAGGGCCAGCGCGATGCTGTCGCTGGGCCTCGAGTCGATCGAGATGAGCTCCCCGTCGCGCCGGAAGATGAGGCTGGCGTAATACGTGTTCTCGACGACCTTGGTGATCAGGACCCGCACCAGCTCGCTGCCCAGCCCCCGCACCACCGTGCTCAAGAGATCGTGCGTCAGGGGACGCGAGAACTGGATCCCGGCCAGCTTCATGGCGATGGCGCTCGCCTCGCCCGGACCGATCCAGATGGGGAGGACACGGTCGCCCTCCTTCTCCTTTAGGATCACGACCGGTGTGTTGGAGGCCTTGTCCAGCCCGAGGCTCGCGACCGTGACTTCGTGCATCGGCTCCCCCATGGATCCTCCCCGCGTCCGCCCCGTCCGTCCGAGTGACGAGCACCCTTCCGTCAGGTGCCCAGATGCCACGACGCGAGGTAGCGCTTCTGCTCCTCGGTCAGGTGGTCGATCTCGATCCCCTGGCCCCGGAGCTTGAGCTCCGCGATCCGGCGATCGATGTCGAGCGGGATCCGATGGACCTGGTTGTCCAGGACTCGCCCTTCATCGCTGAGGAGATACTCCGCCGCGAGCGCCTGGTTCGCGAAGGACATGTCCATGACGCTGGCCGGATGGCCCTCGGCGGCGGCCAGGTTGATGAGCCGACCCCTCGCCAGGAGCACGATCCGGCGGCCATCCACGACATACTCCTCGGCCAGGTCTCGCAGTAGCCGCGGCCCTTCGTCGGCGATCTCCTCGAGTCGGTCGACGTCGATCTCGACGTCGAAGTGTCCGGCGTTGGCCACGACCGCTCCGTCCTTCATGGCCCGGAAGTGCTCCTCCCGGATCACGCCTGTGTCCCCGGTCAGCGTGATGAACAGGTCCCCCTCCGGCGCGGCCTTGGCCATCGGGAGCACCCGGAAGCCGTCCATGGACGCCTCGAGGGCACGCAGCGGGTCGACCTCGGTCACGATGACGTGCGCCCCGGCCCCGCGCGCTCGCACGGCCACGCCGCGACCGCACCATCCGTAGCCGGCCACCACGACCGTCGAGCCCGCCAGCAGGATGTTGGTGCTCCGGAGGATCCCGTCCAGGGTGGACTGACCCGTCCCGTAGCGATTGTCGAACAGGTGCTTGGTGTGGCTGTCGTTGACGGCGATCACCGGGAAGCGCAGTACCCCGTCCGCCGCCATGGCCCGCAGACGGATCACGCCGGTCGTCGTCTCCTCGGTGGAGCCCATCACATCCTCCACGAGGGAGCGCCGGTCCTCCGGGTCCAGCCCCACGGCCCACTCGCGAACCGGTCCGGCCAGGTCGTCGAAGCGCTCGAGCGCGATCATGTGCAGGGAGCCCACCAAATCGGCTCCGTCGTCCATGGTGAGCTGCGGACGGTGCGCCAGCGCCGCATGAACGTGCTCGTAGTATCGATCGTCGTCTTCGCCGCAGACGGCGAACACTCCGATGCCGCACTCCTCCACGAGGTACGCCGCGACTTCATCCTGAGTGGAGAGAGGGTTCGAGGCACACAGCACGACGTCGGCGCCGCCCGCCTTGAGGGTGCGCATGAGGTTGGCGGTCTCGGTCGTCACGTGCAGGCACGCCGACAGCCGGACTCCCTCCAGGGGCCGCTCGCGCTCGAATCGCTCCCGGATCTGACCGAGGACCGGCATGAAGCGCTCCGCCCACTCGACCCGGCGATGACCCTTCTCGGCCAGCCCTGGATCGGCAATGTCGTGCTGGACCTGGGTCCTGGAACTCCGATCGCTCATCGAATCCCTCTCCTGCCTCGAGTCTCTATGTCGATTCCCGGCGGGGCGCCCCGCACGAAGCGGGCGAACCCCACCACGGACGCCCCTCCGTCAGATGGCCTCGCGCAGCGCGTCCACCCGGTCCGTGCGCTCCCAGCTGAAGCCGCCATCGGCCTCCGGCTGACGCCCGAAGTGTCCGTAGGCGGCCGTCCGCCGGTAGATGGGACGCTTGAGGTCCAGCTCGGCAATGATCGCCGCGGGCCTGAGGTCGAACACGCTTTCCACCACCCGGACGAGGTCCTCGTCGGAGACCTCGCCCGTGTCGAAGCTGTCGACCATGACCGATACGGGTTCGGCCACGCCGATCGCGTACGCGATCTGGATCTCGGCCCGATGGGCGAGGCCCGCCGCGACCAGGTTCTTAGCGACCCAGCGGGCAGCGTAGCTCGCCGAGCGGTCCACCTTCGAGGGGTCCTTGCCGCTGAATGCTCCGCCGCCGTGCGAGCCCACCCCGCCGTAGGTGTCCACGATGATCTTGCGCCCGGTCACGCCCGCATCGCCCTGCGGTCCGCCGATCACGAACCGGCCCGTTGGATTGATGTGGCACACGAGCACGTCTGGATCCACCATGTCAACGGGGAGAACCGGGTCGATGACACACGAACGAATGCCCTCGCGTATGGTGGCGTCGTCCGGGTCCGTCGTGTGCTGCGCGGATACGACCACCGTGCTCACCCGGACCGGATGACCGTCGTCGTACTCGACCGTGACCTGCGCCTTCCCGTCCGGCCGGAGCCACGGGAGGGTGCCGTCACGCCGAACGGTCGCGAGGCGGCGCGTGAGCCGGTGAGCCAGGGAGATCGGAAGCGGCATGAATTCGGGCGTCTCGTCCGTGGCGTAGCCGAACATCATGCCCTGGTCTCCGGCTCCCCCGCGGTCCACGCCCATGGCGATGTCGGGTGACTGCTTGTCGATGGACGTCAGGACGGCACAGGTGTCACCTGCGAAGCCGATCCTGGGATCATCGTAGCCGATCGACCGGATGGTGTCGCGGACGACCTCCGGCAGGTGGACGTAGGCGCTCGTCGTGACCTCCCCGGCCAGGAGCGCCAGCCCCGTGGTCACCAGGGTTTCGCACGCCACGCGGGCATCGGGGTCCTCCGCCAACATGGCGTCGAGGACCGCGTCCGAGATCTGGTCGGCGACCTTGTCCGGATGGCCCTCGGTCACGGACTCCGAGGTAAAGAAATGATGACTTCTCGAGGAACTCACGTGACCCTCGTCGGCTTCCGGGATATCGTGTGGAGACTGGTCGGCGCCCGGCCCCTGCTGCTGCCCGGGAGCGGGCCATCCGGCAGGCTCGCGAAGCTAGGGAAGCTACCCGGGGGCCCCGGATCGGACAAGCCGCGCGGGCCCTTCATTCCGGGCGGGACAGCAGCCCCGTGGGGACCGCCTCGGAGGGCACGGCGGCCTCCATGTATCGCAGGAAGGGCACCCGCACTTGCCCGGCCGTTTCCGCCCCCGCCGTCTCCTCCGCGATCGCCTCGAGCTCCGCGACCGACACGGCCGCGATCCACTCCCGGATCTCGGGGAACACGTAAGGCGGCAGGCTGAACGTCCGGTAGCCGAGTCCGAGGAGAGCCGCCAGCCCGACCGGGTCGGTGGCCAGGTCCCCGCACACGCCGAGCTCGAGCCCGTGCTCGTCGGCACTGCCCCGCAGCCTCCGATAGATGCGCAGGAGCGCTGGATGCAGGGGGTCGTATCGGTCGGCCAGGTGAGCCGCCCCCCGGTCCACGGCCAGCACGTACTGGGTGAGGTCGTTGGTGCCCAGGCTGAGGAAGTCGACGTGGGGCGCGATCAGGTCCACGATCTCCGCCGCCGCCGGCGTCTCGATCATGACCCCCAGCGGAATGCCACGTCCGCCCGCGGCCAGGTGCAGCGAATCACACACCTCGCGCAACATGTCGCGCGTCTGGCGGATCTCGTCCACCGAGACGATGAACGGGAGCAGGAGTCGCATGCGCCCGTGCTCCCCGGCGCGGACAGCCGCCCGCAACTGGTTCCGGAACAGATCGGGACGGTCCAGGCACACCCGGATCGCCCGCCAGCCCAGGTACGGGTTCACCTCGGACGGCGCGTCCAGGAAGATCGGGAACTTGTCGCCACCGATGTCGAAGGTGCGCAGGGTGACCGGGTGCTCCGGGAAGGCCTCGACGACCTTTCGATAGGCCCGGTACTGTTCCTCCTCCGTCGGTATCGTCCGACGCCCGATCACCAGGAACTCCGACCGAAACAGGCCGATGCCCTCCGGGTTGACGCGGGTCGCCTCGCGGACCTCGTCTGGCTGGTCCAGGTTCACGCGCAGCGTGAGCCGCACGCCGTCGGTGGTGACGGCCGGCCGCCGTGCCAGCGCCTCGATGCGGGCCCGGCGCGTGCTGTCTTCGGCCACCGAACGACGGTAGCCCTCGACCGCGTCGCGGCCGGGATCGACCACGATACGTCCCGTCGAGCCATCCATGATGATCGTCGTGCCATCGTCGATCTCGTCCAATCGGTCGCCGAGGCCGACCACGGCGGGAATGCCGATCGACCGTGCGAGGACGGCGCTGTGCGATGTCCGCGAGCCCGCGGAGGTGAGAAGCCCCAGCACGCCCTCCGGCTCCAGTCGCGCCGCCACGCTGGGCACGAGGTCGTGAAACGCGAGAACGGCCGGCTCTCCGTCGTCCTCCCACGGCATCGTGTCGGAGCCGCCCTCGAGTCTGGACAGGACGCGGAAGCGGATGTCCTGCAGGTCGGCGAGCCGGTCCAGCACCATGGCGTGCGCCGAATCGAGGAAGCGTGAGCGAATCTCCAGGAGCCGCCAATCGAAGGCCCGCTCGGCCGACAGGTAGTTCTCGCGGATGTAGGCCCGCGTCCCTTCCACCAGGTCGGGGTCCTCCAGCATGAGAACCTGCGGATCGAACACCTGGGCCTCGATTTCCCCCATGCGCTCCCGGGTCCGCTCGGCCAGGGTCCGGGTACGATCCACCGCCCAGCGCCTCGCCTCCTCGAACCGGACCAGCTCGGAAGGCACATCCTCCGGCGCGATCGTCCTGTGGGCCACCGGCGGGACCGTGAGTCGCACGAAGCGCACGCTACCCAGGACGCGGCCCGCCGAAGCACCGATGCCCTGGAGGTGGCGGCTCATGGGATAGCGTCCTCGAGGCCGTCGGAGTCCTCGAACGGATCCGGCTCGCCCTCGTCCTCGGCCACCAGTCCCACGAGAGCGGCCACGGCCCGCTCGGCGTCCTCGCCCACCGCGCGGATGGTGAGCAAGGCGCCGGGCTCGGCGGCCAGCATGAGGACCCCCATGATGCTCTTGCCGTTCACCTCCAGGTCGTCTCGCGACACGAGGATCTCGGCATGAAAGCGGGAGGCCAGCTTCACGAAGGCCGCCGCCGGGCGCGCGTGGAGCCCGTTACGGTTACGAACCGTCACCTCACGTTGCGCTTGAGGCATCCCCTCTCCCTCGATCTCCGGCATCGTGTTCGTCACGACCTCTCCCTCAACCCGGCAGCCAGGCGACGACGCCCGCCAGCGCGGCCAGCGCACCCGTGACCGCTCCCACGACGCCCGGCCAGGCGATCCCGGAGGCCGCCATCGCGGCGGCGACCAGGGCACGGGCGGCGAGTGGCAGACCGCCGCCCTGCAGCTTCGCGACCAGGGCGACCGTGACGGCCCCGAGGAGCACGACATCGACGCCCGCCAGAAGTCGTGCCGTTCGCCGGATCCACGGCGCCGAGATCGTCCGGCCCACGCCGAGACCCTCCTCCCACCCGCGTCGGAGGCCCCACGCGCGAAGCACCACGTGACCCGCGTTGTAAGGGAACAGGAACAGGAGGACCGCCGCCCAGGGCCCGAGTCCCAAACTGTATGCCAGCACCGAGACCAGCAACCAGAACGGGCGCCAGGCCTGCCACACCAGTCGATCACCCACGGCGCCCAGGCTGCTGCTAAGCGCCGTCCTGAAGCGCTCGATCCTCTCCGGGTCCTCGCCTTCGAACTCCAGGCGAGCCAGCGCCCCCACGGCGAGGGGCATCAGGTAGGGATGCGCGTTGAACGGACGCAGGTGACGGTCCATGGCCTGCCTGAGCCCGACCGGATCGCCGGCGTGGATGCGCTCGAGCAACGGCAGCAGGGAGAACGCCAGACCGCCGGCCATGTAGGACCCGTAGTTCCACGTACCTTGCGCCGCGAAGGTCCGGGCCAGAGCTCTCGCGAAGTCCTTGCGCGCGAGCCTCATGCGAGCACCAGGGCCACCACCGATGCCAGTCCACCGGCCGCCAGCAGCAGCCAGCCCCTCCGGCCACCGAACAGCCCGCCGGCCGCCGCGCCGGCCGCGCCGCCCACCACGGCCGCGAGCACGGCGGCCGCGACGGAGGGCGCCGGTCCACCCGCCGACCCCGGCACCACGCGGATCACCAGCGCGGCCGGCACCAGGAACGCCGCCGTGAGCAGCGCCCCGCGTGCGAAGTCCAGTCCGACGGCCAGGCGCTGACGCCGTTCGAGCCTCCCGGGAGCCACCGACAGGGGGGCGGGTTGGCCGACCAGGCGTCCGTTCAGGCCGCGCAGCAGGTGCACGGTGTGAGCACCGACCCATCCGAGCAGCCAGCCGGTCGACACGGCGACGGCCAGCGACGTCACCCCGCCGCCCGAGACCGCGAACGCCGCCCCCGCCACGAGCGCCGCCGGCCCCGTGTCGGGGTACCGTGCCGCACCGAACGGCGGATGGCGGAGGCCGAGGAGCTCGAGCACGGCCCCGACCAGGAGTCCGGCACCCGGGTCTCCCAGCAGGAAACCACCGAGCGTGGCCGCCACCAGGGGACGGGAGATCATCACCTGCGGCCATGAGACGGCATCCACGCCGACCAGTCCGCCGCACAGCACGGCCACGAGGTACGTCCAGGCGTCCAGCTCAGGCATCGAAGTCCTCGAGCAAGCGGTCGAGGGCGACCGCCTGTGCGGAGGGTACGTCCCGGGCCTCGACCCGTAGGACCCGCTCGGCGAGCGCACGAAGGTCGGCGGCTTCGGCCGGGCTCAGGTACACGTAGTCCAGCGACCGCCTGCGGCCGGGGGTCGCTCCCAGGCACCCCACGTTGACCGTTCGACCCGACAGGACGCCGGTCTCCGCCACTCGGCGCATGGCCGCCGTCGTTCGAGCCAGCAGCGCGCCGGCCCCGGGGCGGCCGTCGAGCTGGCGGAAGCGGCGCGCCGCCTCCGCCTCGGAGAGGAAGTAGGCCTCCGCGCCCGCGGGCAGGCCACCGGCGTAGAGCTCCTGCTCCCAGTCGGACTCCGCCAGGTCGTCGTCGACCACGACGTAGTAGGACAGGCCCAACCGTTCACCCCACCCCACGACCACCTGGCCGTGGAGCAGACGCTCGTCAATCCGGAACAGCTCGATCGGCATCATCGTCCCGTGCCTCGGGGAGGTGCACCTGGGCCGCGGTCCTTCCCTTGCCCGCCACGCGCTCGGCCAGGGTGGCGAGCTCCATCTCGCGATGGAAGACGAAGTCGAGGAGCATCGGGAGATTGACTCCCGTGACCACGGCCGCCCCGGGCCGGCCGCGCAGCACCTGTCGCCCCGCGAACGCGCAGCTCCCGCTCGACATGTCCACGAAGACGATGACGGGGCCCTCCCCCCCCGACACGGCATCGGCCACCCGGGCGCGCAACTCCTCCGGCGCGCACGCCTCGTTGCTCACGGCCGACAACACGCCCCGAACGCCCGAGATGTGCTCGACGGCGCGCACCAGCGCGGCCGCGACCCCATCGTGCGCCACCACGACCCCGCGGGCGAGGGCCGTCACTCGTTGTCCTCCTCGAGGTATTCCCGGACCGGCCTCAGACGTCGCCGCAGCTTCTGGTCGAAAGACCTGGCCGTGTCCACCCCCGAATACTTGAGGAGGTGATTCATGGCGATCACCTCTGAGATCACGGTGATGTTCTTTCCGGGGTTGAGCGGAATGCGGACCTTGGGAAGCGGCACGCCCAGGATCCCGGTCGTGTCTGCGTCGAGCCCCGTACGGTCGTAGGACGCCTGCTCGCTCCACTCCTCGAGCTGCACGACGACCTCCACGCGTTTCTGTTGCCGCGTGGCACGCACACCGAACAGGGTGCGAATGTCGATGATGCCCACGCCCCGGATCTCCATGTGGTGCTGGGCCAGCTCGTGCCCCCTGCCGATGAGGACGTCGTTGCCCCGCCGGGTGATGATCACCACGTCGTCCGCGACGAGCCGATGGCCGCGCTCGACCAGGTCGAGCACGCATTCGCTCTTGCCGATGCCGCTCTTGCCCACGAACAGGAGCCCCACCCCGTAGACGTCCGCCACCGAGCCATGCACGGCGGTCCGGGGGGCGAACTCGTCCTCGAGATACGGCTTGATCCTCCGGTAGAACTCGCCCGTCTTGAGCCCGGATCGGAGCAGAGGCGTTCCCGAGGCCGAAGCGGCCTCCAGTAACTCCCGGGGCGGGTCCATGGCCTTGGTGACGACCAGGCAGGGGACGTCGAAGCGGAGGAGGGTCGCCACCGCCCGCTGGCGGTCCCCGGGATCCAGGGACCGCAGGTAGCTCACCTCGGTCTCGCCCAGGACCTGGATCCGGCTGCCCGGGAAGCGCTCCGTGTAGCCGCTGAGGACGAGACCCGGGCTCGAGACCTCCGGTCCGGGAATCCGCCGCCCCAATCCCTCCTCCCCCGTCAGCACCTCGAGGGAGAGGGAGGCCCCCTTGCGATCCAGGAAGTCGCCGACCGTGAGTCCGCTCAAGGCCCCTCCGTCGGTTCCGTGGCCGGCTCCACCTCCTTGGCGGGAGCCTGGTGGTCCCGGTGGCGCTCCCGCAGCCGCTTGACCTGTCGTGTCATGCGCTCCACCGCCTGATCGATGGCCGAGCGCGCGTCCCGGGCCTCACCGTGCGCGTGCACCGGGGGGTCACCGTCGACGCTGGCGTGCGCCTCCACCTCCCAGCGGTTCTTCTCGTTCGTGACCGTGACCTCCACGCGTGACACGCGCGACTCGAACCGACCCAGCCGCTCGAACTGGCCCCTGGCGAGCTCCGCGACGTGCTCGGGAAGCGTGCCGTGGCGGGCCGCGACGACGATATCCATGCGTTCCTCCTCCTAGCCTTCGTGCTCGTCTCGGTGCTCCGACCCATCCGTGGCTCGGACCTCCACGATCGAGCGGAGCGCGGCTGCGGTGCGGTCGGCCGTCCGCTCCCAGGAGAAGCGGGCCGCGTGCCGGATGGCGCCTTCGGACAACGTGGAACGGCACGCGGCGTCCGTGCACAACCGGGCCATGCGCTCGGCCCAGGCCTCCGCGTCGGCGTGTGGGACCAGGAAGCCGGTGCGACCGTCCAGCACCGACTCCCGCAGCCCGGGGGCGTCGCTCGCCACCGTGGGCGTCCCGCACGCCGCGGCCTCGATGTTGGTGAGCCCCCATCCCTCGCGGGGCGACGGGTACACCGTCGCCCATGCCCGGCGAAGGAGCTCCACCTTCTCCTCCTCCGACACGTACCCCAGGAACCGAACGTGGGTCTCGACCGCCAGGTCCCTGGCCGCCGATTCCAGCCTCGACCTGTCATCTCCCGTGCCGGCCACCAGCAGGTGGGCCTCCACGCCGCTGCGTTCGAGCCGTGCGAGCGCCTCGAACACGACCTCCAGTCCCTTGTAGCGCTTGAGCCGGCCCACGTAGACGAACGTGGGCCGGGGGAACCGCTCGACAGACGGGTTCGGGCGAAACAGCGCGTGGTCGATGCCGCCCGGGATGACCTCGATGTGATTCCGGGCGATCCCGCGGCGGATGAGGTCTTCGGCCGTGCTCTCCGAGACCGCGTGGAAGGGCACGTCCCGATACGCCCGGGGAATCAGCCGCTCGGCCGACCACACCACCGCCGCCACCGGCCATGCCGCCTCTCGGAACGCCGTCGGCCCGAACAGGTGGTTCACGAGCGCGACCACCGGCTCGTCCATCCACAGCGGCGTGAGGAGCGGCAGCTTGTTGATGTTCTCCACCACGAGATCGAAGCTACGCTCCCTTCGCAGCCGGCGATACGCGCCCCGCACGACGAGAGGGAAGCTGTGGCGCCCGCCGGCACGACACACGTCCATGCCGTCGAGGCTCTCACGCGGGACCGCTCCCCGCCAACCGGACACGAGGAGGGTGATCCGGTGTCCGGCCGCCGCCAGGCGGCCGAAGGTCTCGTGGAGGTGAACTTCGGCCCCGCCGGCCTGGGGATTCCGGCGGTCCTGCCAGTTCACCACCAGGAGATCGAGACGGCCGCGGCCGCCGGGGCCGTCAGGGAGCGACGAGGGTATCCTGGTAGACGGCGTCGAGGACGCCGTTGACGAAGCGGTGGCTCTCCTTGCCGCCGTATCGCTCGGCGAGTCGGATCGCCTCGTGGATGGCCACCTTGCCCGGCACGTCCTCCTGGTACAGGAGCTCGGCGGTCGCGATGCGCAGGATGGCTCGATCGACAGCGGAGAGCCTCTCCAGTCGCCAGTTGGGCATGTGTTCCTGCACGGTGGCGTCGATCTCCGATGCATGGGAGGCGACCAGATCCAGCAGCCGATCGAGGTAGGGGCGGTACCGTCGCGACACGCGCCGCCGGGCCAGGGCCTCGTCCGCGTACCCGTGCAGGTCCCGGCCGCCGCCGGCCATGTCCCAGCCGTACAGGACCTGAAGCGCCCAGCTCCGTGCCCGGGAGCGCACGTGCGCCGGTCGCCTCACGTTCCGTTCTCCCTGCCGCCGACGGGGGGCAGGAGGGGGGCCAGCCCGCACAGCTCCGCCACGGCCCGCGCCGCTTCCGCCCCCTTGTTGCCCACCGCACCGCCGGACCGGGCCTCGGCCTGTGCGAGCGTGTCGCAGGTCAGCAGTCCGAACCCCACGGGCACCCTCCCCTCCGCCGCGAGTCGGGCCAGGCCGTCGGTAGCGCCCCGGCACACGTAGTCGAAATGGGGCGTCTCTCCTCGGATGACGCAGCCCAGCGCCACCACGCCGTCGTAGCGATCCGTGGCGGCCGCTCGGCGGACCGCCCACGGCAGCTCCCAGGCGCCCGGAACGCTCACCACGTCCACGGCCGACTCCTCGACACCCAGGTCGACCAGCTCCTGGCGGGCCCCGGACTCGAGCCGCTCGGTGACGTCACCGTGGTAGCGGCTCACCACCAGGCAGTAGCGCCGTCCCGCCGCGCCGGGGACCGCCCCTCGGGCGGCCCGGCCCGGATTCGAGCGTTTCACGAGGAGCTCAGCAGGTGCCCGAGCTTGTCTCGCTTGGCGTCGAGGTAGCTCTCGTTCTCGCTGGTCGCGTCGGTCTCCAGGGGCACCCGATCGAGGATCTCGAGGCCGAAGCCCTGGAGTCCGGAGAGCTTCTTGGGGTTGTTCGTCATGATCCGGATGGAGTGGAGCCCCAGGTCGGCGAGGATCTGCGCGCCGATCCCGTAGTTCCTGAGGTCGGCCGGGAAGCCGAGCACCTCGTTGGCCTCCACGGTATCGTGGCCCCGGTCCTGGAGCTCGTACGCCCTGAGCTTGTTCAGGAGGCCGATGCCCCGTCCCTCCTGGTCCAGGTAGACGATCACGCCCGCGCCCTCCTGGACGATCAGCTCCATGGCGTGGTGGAGCTGGTCGCCACAGTCGCAGCGAAGCGACCCGAACACGTCCCCCGTGAGGCACTTGGAGTGCACGCGCACCAGCACGCCCTCGCGCCCCCGCACGTCGCCTCGAATCAGGGCTACGTGCTCGCGGTCGTCCACGTCGTTGCGGTAGCCCACGATGGTGAACTCGCCCCACGGAGTCGGCAGGCGCGCTTCGGCCACCCGGTGGATGAGCCGCTCGTGGCGAAGGCGGTACGCGACGATCTGGGCCACGGTGACGAAGCGCAGCCCGTGCCGGTCCGAGAACGTCTCGAGGTGCGGGCGCCTCGCCATGGTCCCGTCCTCGTTGAGGATCTCGCAGATGACACCCGCCGGCTGCAGGCCGGCCATGCGCGCCAGCTCGACGGAGGCCTCCGTCTGTCCGACCCGCTGAAGCACGCCTCCCGGCCGGGCCCGCAGTGGGAATACGTGGCCGGGACGGGCGAGGTCCGAGGGGCGCGTGTCCGGGTCGAGCGCCACCTGGATCGTGCGGGCCCGGTCGTGGGCGCTGATGCCCGTGGACACGCCGAACTCGGAGCGGGCGTCGATGCTGACCGTGAACGCCGTCTCGTTGGGATCGGACTTGCGCCCGTCGGCCATGAGCGGCAGGTCCAGCCGATCGGCGAGCTCGGGTGCCAGCGTGAGGCAGATCAGCCCGCGCCCGTGCGTGGCCATGAAGTTGATCTGTTCGGCCGTGATCAGCTCCGCGGCACACACGAGGTCACCCTCGTTCTCGCGGTCCTCGTCGTCGGCCACGATGACCAGCTCGCCGCGACGGATCGCCGCGATGGCATCTTCGACGCTGTCGAAGCCCATGCCTCAGCTCTCGATACGGGAGGGATCGACGTCGACGGAGGCGCCGGGCCCTCCTGCCCGTCGACCTCGCGCGGGCAGGCTCTCGAGGTATGGCTCGACGAGCCTGCGCACGTATTTACCCACGAGGTCACCCTCGAGGTTCACCGGATCGCCCGGCGCGAGCCCCGAGAGCGTCGTATGGGACCATGTATAGGGAATGATGGCCACTTCCGCGACCGAGCCCTCCAGCTGGTTCACGGTCAGGCTGACCCCGTCCACGGTCAGGGATCCGTGCGGCACCGTGGCGGCCGCGATGTCCGCCGGCATCGAGATGCGCAGGAGCCACGTCTCGCCGGCGGGCCGTCGCTCGACCAGCTCCCCGACCCCGTCCACGTGACCCTGGACCAGGTGGCCGCCCAGACGGTCGCCGGCCCGCAGGGCGCGCTCGAGGTTGACGGCGTCGCCCGGCTCCAGGCGCCCCAGCGTCGTCCTCGACAGGGTGGTGCGGATCGACTCGAACTCGAATCCGGACCCGTCGACCCCGGTCACGGTCTGGCACACGCCGCTCACCGCCACCGAGTCGCCCGATTGGAGCTCGTCCGCGAAGCGGCACGCCACGCGGAGCCGCAAACCCTCCTCGTGCGGCTCACGGGACGACACGCGCCCCACCTCCTCGACCAGACCGGTGAACATGCCCCCTCCTCGCTTCGGGCCACTCGCCCGGCGCCGGGCTCACGGTACGCCGTCGGGCCTCCCCCATCGCCGCTGGACCTCGCCGAGCTCACGGCTCTCCAGGGCCAGGTGCGTGTCCTCGCCGAGCGCCCTCCGGTCGTACACGTGCCAGCCGCCCCGTTCGGCCATGGCCCCGCCGAATCCGGCCGGGGCCCCCGCACCGAACAGGAGCGGCGCGTACAGGAGGTGGAGGCGCTGGACCCACCTTCCTTCCAGCAGCGAGCGGGCCACGCGCGCTCCTCCCTCCGCGAGCACCGTGCCGACGCCCTCGGAGGCCAGCCGCTCGAGCGCCGCCCCGGTGTCCACCCCCGCCGGGCCGGCGCGGAGCTCGATCACCCGGACGCCCGCCTTCTCGAGGCGGGCACGCCGCTCCGCAGGCGCGTCGGGTCCGCACAGGACCCAGGTCGGCGCGTCGACCGCGGTGGTGAGGACCCGGGCCTCCGACGACACGGACAGGCCGGAGTCGAGGATGACGCGAACGGGCGCGGTCCGCGGCTCGACGTCTCCCCGGACCGTGAGCAGCGGATCGTCCGACTCGAGCGTCCCGCGGCCCACGAGGATGGCGTCGAATCCGGCCCGGAGGTGATGCACCCACGGTTCCGCCTCGGGCCCCGTGACCGCCGTCCGGCGACCGGGCTCGCGCGCCAGGGCCCCGTCCAGCGACAGGGCCAGCTTGAGCGCCACGAACGGGGGGCGGCCGGCCCGGCCCCATAGATAGGCGGCCAGGAGGCGCGCACAGGTCGGCCCCTCGATGCCCACGGAGACCTCGAGCCCGGCCCGGCGCAGGGCGTCCGCTCCGCCGCCGGCTTCGGGGTCCGGGTCCCGGCAGCCGACGACGACGCGCCGCACCCCGGCCTCGATCACGGCCGGCGTGCACGGCGGCGTCTTGCCGGTGTGGGTACACGGCTCCAGCGTCACGTACAGCGTGGCACCCTCGGCCCGAGGGCCCGCCGCATCGAGCGCCGCCACTTCGGCGTGGAGGCCTCCGAACCCGGCGTGCCACCCCTCGCCCACCACGTCCCCGTCGCGGACCAGGACGGCCCCGACCATCGGGTTGGGCGCCACGCGCCCCCAGCCCCGCCGGGCCAGGGCCACGGCCCGGAGCATGTGCCGTCCGTCGTCGGTCCGGGCCCCCGTCACCCGGCGTCCTCGAGCCGGACCTCGCCCGACCCGCGCACCAGCTCCCCACACGCGAACGCCGGGCAGCCGGCCGACTCGATCGCCTCGCACACCGTTCGCATCTGCTCGGGACGCACCACCGCGATCATGCCGAGGCCCATGTTGAAGGTCCGGAACATCTCGTCCCGGTCCGTGCGCCCCAGCTCGGCCAGCGAGCGGAACTCGGCCGGTGCCTGCCACGAGCCCGTGTCCACCACGGCGTCGAGATCCTCCGGGAGGATCCGGGCCAGGTTGCCGGGGATGCCGCCTCCGGTGATGTGGGCCAGGGCGTGCACCCGTCCCGCCTCGCACGGACCGCGGAGCGGCTCCAGGTACGAGCGATGCACCCGAAGCAGGACGTCGCCGACCGAGCCGCCGAGGCCCGGCCACGGGTCGTCCACGTCGAGGCCCAGCTCTCCGAACAGCAGCCCCCGGGCGAAGCTGTATCCATTCGTGTGGAGGCCGCTCGCGGCCAGCCCGAGCAGCCGGTCTCCTTCCCGAATCTCGCGCCGGGCGACTGCCGGGTACGCCACGCGGCCCACGATGAAGCCGGCCAAGTCGTATTCCCCATCGGGATAGGAGTCGGGCATCTCCGCGGTCTCGCCACCCAGCAGGGCGCAGCCGTTGGCCCGGCATCCCCGCGCCACGCCGGCCACGACGGCCACCGGGATCTCGGGATCCAACCGCCCGCATGCGAAGTAGTCGAGGAAGAAGAGGGGCACCGCCCCCTCGGTCAGGATGTCGTCGACGCAGTGGTTGACCAGGTCCTCGCCGACCGTGTCGTGTCGGCCGGCGCGGAACGCCACCCGCAGCTTGGTGCCCACGCCGTCGGCGCTGGCCACCAGCTCGCCGCCCTCCTCGAGCAGGAAGCGTCCTCCGAAGGACCCGAACCCCGACCGCACGCCCGCGGTGCGGGTCGACTCCACGAGCCGGCCCAGCCGATCCTTGACGGCATCGGCGGCTCCGCGGTCCACGCCCGCATCCCGGTAGGTGAAGCCGCCCTCGCTCACCGCCTCTCCGTCCCTCGGTTCCTTCCGGCCTTCCCGCTCCACCCGGCCCTCACGGCCCGACCGGCATCTGGTGCTCGAACCGTGTCATCTCGAGGAATCCCTGGACCCTGGACCCGACCTCGTGCAGGGACAGGTCCCGGAGCCGGTCCGGCCCGAAGGCCTCGCACGCGAACGAGCCCAGCGCGCACCCGAACACCACCGCCCGGCGAAGCTCCCGCTCGGTGACCCGGCCGGCCCGGGCGAGCTGCCCCAGCATGCCGCCGGCGAACGAGTCCCCGGCCCCGGTCGGATCGAACACCTCCTCCAGAGGGAAGCCGGGCACGAAGAACACGCGGTCTTCGTGGAAGAGCACGGCGCCGTGCTCGCCCTTCTTGATGACCACGTGCCGGGGCCCACGGTCGAGGATCCAGCGGGCCGCGCGCGCCAGGTTGTGGTCCTCCGACAGCTCCCGGGCCTCGGAGTCGTTGATGACCAGCATGTCGATGCGTTGGAGGAGAGCCAGCAGCGTGTCGCGGTCCCGTTCGATCCAGTAGTTCATCGTGTCACATGCCACCAGGCGAGGCGCGTCGATCTGGTCAAGGATGCCGTGCTGCAGGGCCGGATCGATGTTGCCCAGGAAGACCCACTCGGCCGATCGGAAGGTGTCGGGCACGGTGGGCTGGAAGTCCGCGAACACCCCGAGCTCGGTGCTGAGGGTGCGACGAGCGTTGAGGTCGTAGTCGTAGACCCCCGACCACCGGAAGCTGCGGCCGCCGGCCACCTCGAGGCCCTCCAGGTCGGCCCCCCGAGCCCGCAGGAAATCCAGTCGGTCCAGCGGGTAGTCGTCCCCGACGACCCCCACGAGCTGGACGTGGCCGAACAGGGACGCGGCCGAACCGAAGTACACGGCCGATCCACCCACGACTTCCTCCGCCTTCCCGAACGGCGTTTCGACCGTGTCGAGGGCCACACTCCCCACGACCAGGATTCCCCCGGGAGCCTCCACCCCTCCCCGCTCTCCGCGCTCATCCCTGCCGCTCACCGCTCCTCCTCTTCGTCGTCGTCCTGACGCTCCATGCGCTCCGGGGCCGACAGTCCCAGGAGCTCCAGTCCGTTGCGGAGCGTGACCTGGACGGCCCGGGCCAGCGCCAGTCGACCGGCACGCGCCGGGCCTTCGGCGAGCACACGGAGCGACGGGTCCTGGTTCCCAGTGTGATACCAGGCGTTGGCGAGCCCCGCCGCCTCTTCGAGGTAGCCACACACCTGGTAGGGGGCCCGGGCCGCCGCGGCCGCGTCCACGACCTCGGGAAAGCGCGCGAGCGTACGGGCCAGGGCCCGCTCGTGCTCCGTTCCGAGTCGCGACAGATCCTCGGACGAAGGATCGATCCCGCCCGGGTCGACGCCGCCACGCGCGAACACCGAGCACATGCGGGCGTGCGCGTACTGGACCTTGTAGACGGGATTCGCGTCGGAACGGTCCAGGGCCAGGTCGAGGTCGAAGCTCAGCGGCACCTCCGCGCGTCGCATGAGGAAGAAGTACCTCGCAACGTCCGGCCCCGTCTCATCGTACAGCTCGCGAAGCGTCACGAACGTCCCGGCCCGTTTGCTCATGCGGACCTCCTCGCCTCCCCGCATCACGGTCACGAGCTGCAGGATCAGCACCTCGAGGAAGTCGGGCGGCAGTCCGAGGGCCTCCAGGGCGGCCTTCATCCGGGCGACGTGACCGTGATGATCGGCCCCCCACACGTCGATGGCCCGATCGAAGCCGCGCTCCGCCTTGTCCAGGTGATACGCGATGTCGGGCAGGAAGTAGGTGTAGCTGCCGTCGCTCTTCACCAGCACCCGGTCCTTCTCGTCCCCGAAGCGGCTGGTGGCGAGCCAGGTGGCACCGTCGTCCTCGTAGGTGAGTTCGGCCTCGGCGAGGCGATCGAGGAGACCTTCGATGGCGCCCCCCGCGTACAGCCGGCTCTCCTGGCTCCAGGTCTCCATGCGAACGCCGAACGCGGCCAGGTCCTCCTCGTGCTCGAGCCGCAGTAGCGCCGAGGCACGCTCCGCGAACCATGTCGCACGTTCGTCGGGACCCATCGCCTGCAGCGCACCTGGCTGGGCCTCGTCCCTCAGTCGCACGGCCAGTTCCCGCACGTAGGCCCCGTGATAGCCCCCCTCCGGGATCGCCGAGTCCCGGCCCAGGAGCTCCTGGTAGCGTGCCTCGACGGAGGCACCCAGCAGATCGATCTGGCGGCCCGCGTCGTTCACGTAGTACTCGCGGACGACCTCGTGTCCGGTCCACTCGAGCAAGCTGGCCACCGCGTCGCCCAGCGCGGCGCCACGTCCATGCGCCACGTGTAGCGGACCGGTCGGGTTGGCCGACACGAACTCCACGTTGACTCTGAGGGGCTCGGCGGCGGACCGGCGTCCGAAGCGCCGGCCCGCCCGCAGAATCGCCGCGAGCCCATCCCAGTACACGGAGTCGTCGAAGCGGAAGTTGAGGAAGCCCGGGCCGGCGACCTCGACGGAGGCCACGGGCGCCCCCGCGTCGTGGAGCGCGGCGCGGATGGCTTCGGCAACGTCCAGGGGCGGCCTCCCCATGCGACCGCCGAGAACGAGAGCGGCGTTGGAGGCCACGTCGCCGTGTGCGGGATCCCGGGGACGCTCGAGCGCGGCACGGAAGTCGTCGGGGGCGCCCACGGCGCGCGCGGCACGGCCGACGGCCTCTGCCAGCCGCCGCCACGGTTCCGCCATCGGGTCGATGACGGGGCCGCCCGGCCGGGCCTCACTCATTCGGGGTCGCGCCCCCGGATTCGGACGGCTTGCTCTTCCCCTCCGAGTCACTCGTCCCCGGCCTCGCGCCGGGGCCGGGAGACCGATAGTCGGTGGCGTAGAAGCCCGGGCCCTTGAACAGGAGGCCCGCACCGGACGAGATCTGCTTCTCCACGGCCTTCTCCCCGCACTCCGGGCAGACCCTCACCGGCGGGTCGTTGATCTTCTGAAAGCGCTCGAACGCGTGTCCGCACGCCGTGCAACGATATTCGTAGGTCGGCATGAGCTCCTAGCTCCCTCTGTACTCCCCCCACGCTTCGCGCAGGACGTCGCTGATCTCACCCAGCGTGGCGCGGCGCCGGACCGCCGTCAGGATCGGGCCCACCAGCTCGCCGTCGCTCCGGGCGAGCCGGCCCAGCGCCTCGAGGGCCTCCCGGACCGGCTCTTCGTCCCGGCGCGACCGCACCTCGGCCAGGCGTTCGCGCTGCTCGCGGGCGAGGCCCTCGAAATCGGGCAGCTCGATCTCCGGCTGCGGCTCCTGCTCGTCCCGGTGCAGGTTCACGCCCACGACCTCCTCCTCGCCGGCCTCCAGGTCCCGCTGGAAGCGGTAGGCCGCCCGGTGGATCTCCTCCTGCATGAACGCGACCGACCGCGCCGCCCCGCCCGCCGCCTCGATGGTCTCGAGGTAGTCGCGCGCCTGCGACTCGATCCGGTCGGTGAGGGCCTCCACGTAATAGGAGCCTGCCAGCGGATCCACCGTGTCCGCGACCCCCGACTCGGACGCCAGCACCTGCTGGGTGCGCAGCGCCAGGCGGGCCGCATCCGCCGACGGCAGCGCCAGGGCCTCGTCGAAGCTGTTCGTGTGCAGGGACTGCGTCCCTCCCAGGGTCGCGGCCAGCGCCTGTACCGCGACCCGCACGATGTTGTTCCGGGGCTGCTGCGCCGTGAGCGTGGATCCCGCCGTCTGCGTGTGGAACCGGAGGCGCCGGCTCTCCTCCGACGCGCCGTACCGCTCGTGCATGAGGCGGGCCCACAGGCGGCGCGCCGCCCGGAACTTGGCCACCTCCTCGAACAGGTTGTTGTGCGAAGCGAAGAAGAAGCTGAGGCGGGGGGCGAAGGCCTCCAGGTCCAGTCCGCGCGCCAGGGCCCGATCGACGTACTCGAGCGCGTCCGCCAGGGTGAACGCCAGCTCCTGCGCCGCCGTCGATCCCGCCTCCCGCATGTGATAGCCGCTGATCGAGATCGAATTCCAGGATGGGAGCTCGTGGGAGCAGAAGTAGAACACATCGGTGACCAGCCGAAGGCTGGGCTCCACCGGGTAGATGTAGGTGCCGCGCGCCACGAACTCCTTCAGGATGTCGTTCTGGACCGTGCCCCGAAGGGCGGAACGGTCCACGCCCTGGTCCTCGCCGACGGCCACGTACATGGCCAGGAGGATGGCCGCGGTGGCGTTGATGGTCATGGAGGTGGAGACCCGGTCGAGCGGGATGCCCCGGAACAGGCGCTCCATGTCGTCCAGCGTGTCGATGGCCACCCCGACCCGACCCACCTCGCCCGCCGCCATGGCGTGGTCGGAGTCGTATCCCATCTGCGTCGGCAGGTCGAAGGCCACCGACAGGCCGGTCTGGCCCGAATCGAGAAGGTACCGGAAGCGCTCGTTCGTCTGCTCCGCCGTGCCGAAGCCCGCGTACTGCCTCATGGTCCACAGCCGACCCCTGTACATGGTCGGGTAGATCCCGCGCGTGAACGGTGGCTCCCCCGGATAGCCGAGGGAATCCCCGTAGGGCGCCGCCACGTCGGCGGGCGTGTAGAGCGGCCGTACCTCGACGCCAGACGGCGTACGGAACCGCTCGCGGCGCTCCGGGTGACGTTCGAGGAAAGGCCGCAGCGTGCGACGCTCCCACGCCGCGCGCCCCTCGCCCTCCCCGGATCGGCCGGACGCGCTCATGCGCCCTCGGCCTCGAGGGTCACCAGGACCTGGCCCTGCGCGACCGTGGCGCCTTCTTGGACCCGGATCTCGGACACGCGGCCCGCCGCGTCGGCCCGGAGCTCGTTCTCCATCTTCATGGCCTCCATGACCACCAGGCCGTCCCCGCGCTCCACCTCCTGTCCGGCTTCGACCAGCACCCTCACCACCAGGCCCGGCATCGGCGCGCGCAGCTCCTTCGGCCCCTCGTCGGACCCCTCGACGCCCGACAGCTCCCGTATGGCGTGGGTGCGCTCGTCCTCGATCCGGACCCGGAAGCGTCGCCCCCGCGTGCTGAGCGTCCAGCCGTCCTCCTCCCGGACGGCCGTGAGTCGCCACCCCTCATCGCCGAGCAGCAGGTGCCGCAGGGCCGTCCCGGGCACGGCGGCGAGCTCGACGGGCACGGTCTCTCCGGTCCCGAACGTCGCGCCCCCGGAGCCCAGCTCGATTTCGAGCCTCTCCTCCCCGATGGTGACGAAGTACTTCATGCGGCCTCCAGCCACGCCAGCGTCTCGACGTGGGCCGTCTGCGGAAACGCGTCGAAGGCCTCCACCCGCGTGACCCGCCAGCCCTCCCCGAGACGGACCAGGTCCCGGGCCAGCGTGGCCGGGTCGCAGCTGACGTATGCGAGACGGCGGGCACGAACCTCCCGGAGGATCCCGGTCACCTCACGGGACAGCCCCTGCCGTGGGGGATTGACCACCACGACGTCGGCTGGCAGGAGCGCGTCGACCACCTCCTCGACTCTCGCCGCGCGCAGGTCCACCTCGGCGGAGTAGTGGGCCGCGGCGGCACGGCCCGCCGCCACGGCATTCCGGTCGGCGTCGCAGGAGGCCACCTCCGCTCCCCGCAGGGACCAGCGCATGGCCCTCGTCCCGACGCCGCCGTACAGGTCCACGATGCGGAGACCGGCCACCTCCCCAAGGCCCTCGTCCAGCGAACGCTCGATGGCCTCGGCCGCGCGCCGGTTCACCTGCAGGAAGGTCTCGGGACCGAGCTCCAGATCGAAGCCCTGCCACCGCTCGTCGAAGACGGGCTCGCCGGCCACGACACGGAGCCTCTTCCCCGCCGGCCGCCACGCCAGGCATACCAGGCCGGGAACGGACTCCGCGAGTGCCGCCGGATCCCCGGGCGAATCGGGTCGACCTCCGTCGACCACGACGGCCGTGCCGCCGCGGGCCGAGGCCCGCACCGTCAGGCGGACCTCCTCGCCGCCGGGGAGGCGTCGGGCGGCCGCGCCCCAGTTCGAGCGCACGGCGCGCCAGGCGTCACCGACCGCCCGCTCGGACAGCGGGCAGTCGGCGACGTCCACCAGGACCTCCGGGGCGCCCTGGGCATGATATCCGGCCCGCACCCGTCCACCCGTCTCACGGCGAACGGTCAGCGTGATACGGTTGCGGTAGCCGAGGCGGGGCCCCTCGGCCCACACCGGAGGCACCTCGAGCTCCAGCCTCCCGATCCGGCGCAGCGCGTCCTGGACGATGACCCGCTTGGCCTCGAGCTGTGTCGCCGGCGCCAGGTGCTGGAGCCGACACCCGCCACACGCCCCATAGTAGGGACACGACGGCCAAACCCTGCCCGGGCCCGGCTCCAGTACCGCCTCGAGCCGGGCTCGCAGGTACGACGCATGGTCCTCCATCACCCGGACGCGCACCCGGTCGCCCGGGGCCGCGGACGGCACGAAGACCACGCGACCCTCCGGCTCGCGGGCCACGCCGTCTCCGCCGGCGGCCACCGACTCGATGGCGAGATCGAGGAGCCGATGCACCGCCGACTCGCCCCCCGTGGTCTTCACAGGGGATCGAACGTCCGCTGCCACGCCGAGCGCGCAGCCGCACCGTCGGCCGATCCCGTACCAGCGGCGGTGCGAGGGTGCGCCCCCTGCCGACGCTCCTCCTCGAGCAGGGCCGCGGCGGCGGCTACCGCCCGCAGGGTATCGGCATTCGGCGGCTCGCGCAGCAGGTCCGCGTGCTCCTCCACGTAGCGGATCGAGAGCCGGCCGGCCCGGAAGTCGGGCTCCCTCATCACCGCCCGGTGGAAGGGAGCGCTGGTGGCCAGACCCACGACCTCGAGCTCGTCGAGTGCCCGGGCCATCCGATCGATGGCCTCCTCGCGCGTGGGAGCGTGCACGAGGAGCTTGGCGAGCAGCGGGTCGTAGTGGAGTCCGACCTCGAAGCCGGGCTCGATGCCGCCATCCCAGCGCACGCCCGGTCCCGACGGCACCTCCAGGTCGACCACCCGGCCCGCCGAGGGCAGGAAGCCGGCGAACGGATCCTCCCCACCGATCCGGCACTCGACCGCGTGTCCACGCGGCGCTTCGTCCGGTGCCTGCCACAGGATGGGGTCACCGCCCGCGATACGGAGCTGCTCCTGCACGAGGTCGACCTCCCAGACGAGCTCGGTCACCGGATGCTCGACCTGGATGCGTGTGTTCATCTCCAGGAAGAAGAACTCGTCATCCTGGAAGAGGAACTCCACCGTTCCGGCGCTACGGTAGCCGACCGCCTCCGCAGCGGCCACGGCCACGCGGCCCATCCGCTCCCGAAGCTCCGCGTCCACCACGGGGGAAGGAGCTTCCTCGATGAGCTTCTGGTGCCGACGCTGGATCGAGCACTCGCGCTCCCCAACGTGCACCGTCCGGCCGTGGGCGTCCGCCAGGACCTGGATCTCGATGTGCCGCGGGGCGTCCAGGAACCGCTCCAGGTAGACGCGCTCGTCGCCGAAGGCCTGCCCGGCCTCGCTGCGAGCGCCGCGGAAGGCGGACTCGAACTCGCCCGCCGCGCGAACGACGCGCATGCCCTTGCCGCCGCCTCCGGCCGCGGCCTTGAGCATGACGGGGTAGCCGATCCGATCGGCGGCCTCCCGCGCCGCATCGGGGTCGTCCAGGGCACCCTCCGATCCGGGAATCACGGGGACGCCAGCCGAACGCATGCGCTCGCGCGCCTCCGTCTTGTCGCCCATGGCCGCGATGGCGTTCGGCGGCGGTCCGATCCACACCAGACCGGCGTCCTCGACAAGGCCCGCGAAGGACGCGTTCTCGGCCAGGAATCCGTAGCCGGGGTGCACCGAGTCGGCGCCCGTCCGCCGTGCCGCCTCGAGCAGCCTCCCGACGTCCAGGTAGCTCTCCGAGGCCGGGGCCGGTCCGACGAGCACGGCCCGGTCGGCGAGCCGCACGTGGGGGGCCAGACGGTCCGGGTCGGAGTAGACGGCCACGGTCTCGATGCCGAGCTCCCGGCAAGCCCGGATGACCCGCACCGCGATCTCCCCGCGGTTGGCGATGAGGACACGCCGCAGGCCGCTCACGCCGATCTCCTTCCGATCCCGCCCGCGCCCCGTTCTGCGAGCCGGGCCAGCCACGCGTAGCGGCCCCAGCGGTCGAGCGTGTACGCCCTGAGGCTGTACGTCTCGATCCCGGCCGCCCCGGCGCAACTTCGGGCCGCCCTCCACACCCGGTGCTTGTGGACATCGTCACACACCAGCGCGCCGCCCTCTCGCACGCGCCTCAGGACCTCCGGAAGTCGCTCGGCCCGGGTGCGGATGTCGCCGTAGTCCCACAGGACGAGGTCGAAGGCCTCCGAGCCCGCCCTGAACGCTCGCCAGCCCCGGAAGTCGCCTCCTTCCAGCCCGCGGTCCGCCGCGAAGGCGCGCGAGCGCTCGAGCCAGGCCGGGTCGTCGTCCACCGACACCACCGTGACTTCGTCCGGCTCCGCGGCCGCCCACCAGCGAAACAGCCAGGAGCTGAAGCCCGAGCCGAGGTCGGCGATGCGCCGCGGCCGTCGGCAGCGGCACCAGGCCAGGAGGAAGCGGGCCAGCTCCGGTGAGGCGGCCATGACCGGGTCCGCCTCGGGAAGCTCGACGAAGCTGCGGTAGGTGGCGTCCACCTCGGCCGACGTCTCTCGCACCGAGTCCAGGGCCGCCGCCAGCTCCGTCACGTCGTGCTCGAGGCGCGCACGGTCCCGCTTCGCTTCCCGGTCCAGGAGCCGTCCCTGAAGGGACGCGGGGACCCAGTGGTAGCCCGGCATCGACCCGGGTCACAGAGGCAGGTTGCCGTGCTTCTTGGGCGGATTGCGATCACGCTTGTCCGCCAGCATCGACAGCCCCGAGATGAGCCTGGCCCGCGTCTCCCGCGGGTCGATCACGTCGTCCAGGTAGCCGCGGGCCGCGGCCAGATACGGGTTGGCGAACGCCCGTCGAAACGACCCCTCCAGCTCCGCCGTGCGGGCCTCGGGGTCAGCCGCCTCCTCGATCTCCCTGCGGTGCAGGATCTCCACCGCGCCCTTGGGACCCATGACGGCGATCTCGGCCGTCGGCCACGCCAGGTTGAGATCGCCCCGGATATGCTTGGAGGCCATGACGTCGTAAGCCCCGCCGTAGGCCTTGCGGGTGATCACGGTCAGCTTGGGCACCGTGGCCTCACAGTAGGCATACAGGAGCTTGGCCCCGTGCTTGATGATCCCCCCGTGTTCCTGGGTCACGCCAGGCAGGAAGCCCGGGACGTCCTCGAAGGTCACGATCGGAAAGTTGAAGGCATCGCAGAAGCGCACGAAGCGCGCGCCCTTGAGGCTCGCATCGATGTCCAGCACGCCCGCCAGTACCGCTGGCTGGTTGGCCAGGATCCCCACCGCTCGGCCGCCGAGGCGCCCGAAGCCGACCAGCAAGTTGCCCGCGTAGCGTTCGTGGATCTCCAGGAAGTCCCCGTCGTCCACGATCCGCTCGATGACCCGGTGCATGTCGTAGGGCTGGTTGGGGCGGTCGGGGACGATCTCGAGCAGTTCCTCCTCGGCACGGTCCGTGGGATCCTCCGTGGCGCGAGCGGGCGGCGCCTCCGCGTTGTTGGACGGGAGGAAGGAGAGCAGGCGACGGATTCCCCGCAGTGCCTCCACCTCGGTCCGATGGACGAAGTGGGCCACGCCGGACTTCGACGCGTGCACGCCCGCCCCACCCAGCTCCTCGAAGCTCACCTCCTCGTGCGTCACCGTCTTCACGACGCTGGGGCCGGTCACGAACATGTGACTGATCCCCTCGACCATGTAGATGAAGTCGGTGATGGCCGGCGAGTACACCGCCCCCCCCGCGCATGGACCCAGGATCGCGCTGATCTGCGGGACGACCCCCGAGGCCAGCGTGTTCCGCAGGAAGATGTCGGCGTACCCGCCCAGCGACGCCACGCCCTCCTGGATGCGGGCTCCCCCGGAGTCGTTCAGGCCCACGACCGGTATCCCGTTCCGGGTGGCCAGCTCCAGGATCTTCACGATCTTCTCGGCGTGCGCCTCGGACAGGGACCCGCCGAACACCGTGAAGTCCTGGCTGAACACGTAGATCGTCCGGCCGTCCACCGTGCCGTAGCCCGTGACCACCCCGTCACCCGGATAGCGCTCCTCGTTGAGACCGAAGTCGTGACAGCGATGCTCGACGAACCTGTCGAACTCCACGAAAGAGCCCGGGTCGAGCAACACGTCCAGCCGCTCCCGGGCGCTGAGCTTCCCTTTCCCGTGCTGTCGCTCCAGCCGGGCCTCCCCGCCTCCCCGCTCGGCCTCCCGCCGGCGCTCCTCGAGCTCCTGGAGCCTCTCGCGCATCGTCACGGCCGTCTGCCTCCCCTCGTGGTGTCGGCGGCGAACCTCCGGACCGCCTCCCTGGCCGCCGCGCGCTGCCGCCGCAGACCGGCGGCCTCCAGGAAGCCGCTCCTGTCCAGCCACGCCCGAACAGAGTCCGGGTCGGCCGGGGCCAGCCGGCGCTCGTCCAGCCGGCGGATCAGCGTGGCGCGGGCCACGGTGCCAGCGGTCGCGTCCGGCGTCAGCGTCCCCGTCGCGCCCTCGAGCCTCGTGAGCCGGGCCAGCGCCCGCGCCGTGGCGCGTGGGTGCGGCACGGGCTCGTCGGGCAGAGCCGCCAGCACCAGCTTTGCCGCGTCGTATCCAAGAGCCGGTACAACGTTGTTGCCAAGCGACTTGTGGTATTTCGTCTCATACGCCGCTCGAAATCGACTCCAGCCGGATTCCCGGTCCGTCCAGTCCAGGAAGGTGGCCACGATGCGTTCCTGCGTCGGACTGGGCTCGAGGCGCCGCACGACCTCCGGTTGAGCCCACGTCGGGCCGCCCGCGACCAGCACGTCGCGGGCCCCGAAATACGACAGCTGGGGCGCGAGCTGCAGGATCGTGCTCGGCCCTCCCCCCGCCACGAACACGCCGCGCGGCTCGAACGCGCCCACGCGCGCGATCGGACCCCGAAAGGTGGTCGAATCCGGGTCGAAGGCCTCCGAGGCCACCGTTCCGGCGCCGGCTCCCAGCCCGGCGCGATACGCCAGGGCCGCCTCGATGCCTTCAGGATCCCGAGCGTACAGGGTGGCCGAGACGCCCAGCCTCACGGTCGAGCCCATCCACCGGCCCAGGTCGCGGGCCGCGTCCACCTGGCGACGGGTCCGGTCCCACAGCGCATAGGCATCCAGGCCGGACCCACCGTTCGAGCCCCGAAGGGCGTCCGTGGCGGTGGGGCTCAGGAGAAGCAGTCCGGGGTCGCGGCGGGCGGCCGCGGCGGCCGCCAGGGCCCGCGAGCGCACGGGGCCGAGAATCGCCACGACACCGGCGCCCTCGAGCCGTTGCACCAGTCCAGGCACGACCGCCGGATCGTCGCCCTCGTCGAGGCTCTCCACCTGGACTTCCGGGCCTCCGCTCGCCGAAGCCTCCTCGAGGGCCAGGTCGACGCCCTCTCGAAGCCAGCCGCCCACGGCGGCGAATCGACCGGAGGTCGTGAACAGCGCGCCGAGGAGGAGGGGGCCATGCACCGCGGCGATCCGGCCCTCCTGCACCGCACTCGCCACGTCCCGCTCCGGGGAGTCGGCCGAGCCACGCAGCACCGCGGCCGCCACGCGGCCGGCCGAATCGGTCCGGCCCGAGCGAGCCAGGTCCCGGGCCAGAGCGGCGAGGAGTACCGCCCGGTCCCGCTCGCGACCCGGGGTGGCTCGCCCCGCGTCTTCCGCGGTTCTAACGGGCCGTCCACCCTCGAGGATGGATTCCAGCTCCGCCCCCGACATGTGGCCCGCTGCCGTCCTCAGGAGCTTGCGGGCAGCGTCGTCGACAGCGTCGGGGTGGGCCAGGAGAACGGCGGCCGCCGAGGGATCCCGCACGAGGTCGACATCGAGGGCCGCCAGCAGCCGCACGGCGTCCCGGGTTTCGTGCGCGCGGGGATACCGGCCCAGGATCTCGCGGAGGCGTGCGGCCGCGGCGCGGGGTCGTCCCGCGCGCTGAAGCGCCCCGGCCTCGCGCCACAGGGCCGAAGCCGCGCGATCGGCCATGTCGGGATGGGGACGCCACACGAAGTAGAGGGAATCGGCAAGGAGAGCGGCCGAATCGGCTCGGCCGGCCGCCAACAGGCGATCGACGCGTTCGAGAGACCCGGCGGGCGGTGGCGCGGCTTCCGCCCGAGGGCCCGCCCCGGCCGGCCCGGAGGGGCCCGGTGGAGGCCCCCCGCCGACGGCGCCCGGCGCGCATCCACCCATCAGCCACGCGACCAGCGCGGCCACGGCGAACGGCCAGGCCACGCGGAGCGCCCCTCCCGGTCGCCCGCCCACCATCACGGGACTCGAGGCGGGAAGCTCAGTCCTCGTCCCGCTCCTCGTCCTCTTCGGACTCCTCCGTCTCCCCAGCCTCTTCCGGCTCGGGCTCGTCCGCTTCGTCCTCGGGCTCGTCGGCCTCGTCCTCGGGCTCGGCCTCCGCTTCGGCTTCAGGCTCGGCCTCCGCTTCGGCTTCCGGCTCGGCCTCCGCTCCGCCTTCCGGCTCGGCCTCCGCTTCGGCTTCCGGCTCGGCCTCCGCTTCGGCTTCCGGCTCGGCCTCCACTTCGGCTTCCGGCTCCTCCACCTCGGCCTCGGCTTCCACGGAAGACTCTTCGTCTCCCGCCTCGGCGTCCTCGACCTCGGCCTGCTCCGCTTCGGCCTGCTCCGCTTCGGCCTTCGCGGCGGCGGCGGCTTCCTTCCGGGCCGCCGCCTCCGGTCGGGCCGTCACGGAGAGCACGATGCGCCGGTTGATCGGGTCCGACTCGAGCACCTTGAGCTCCACCCGCTCCCCTTCCACGAATTCCGTGGACGGGTCCTCGACCGGCTCCTCGAGGCCCAGCTGGCTGAGGGGGACGAAACCCTCGACGTCTTCACCGAGGTCGACCACCATGCCCTTGTCCAACAGCCGAACGACCTTTCCATCGACCTCGCGGCCCGGCTCGAACTCCTGGGCGAGCTCGTACCACGGATCCTCCTCGACCTGCTTGAGGCCGAGCGAGATCCGCTTCTGCTCGGGGTCGATGTTTAGCACGACGACCTCGACCTCTTCGCCCTTCCGAACCACCTCGGACGGATGCTGAACCCGACGGGTCCAGCTCATGTCGGAGATGTGCACGAGACCGTCGATGCCCGGCTCGACCTCGACGAACGCTCCGAAAGAGGTGAGGTTGCGGACCGGCCCAGTGATGTGGGTGCCCGGCGGATACTTGGCCGGCAGGGAGAGCCACGGGTCCTCCTCGGTCTGCTTCATCCCGAGGGAGATCTTCTGCTCCTCTTCATCCACGCGCAGCACCACGCACTCGATCTCCTCGCCGATCGACACGAGCTGCGAGGGGTGCCGGACGTTCCGCGTCCAGCTCATCTCCGAGATGTGGACCAGGCCCTCCACGCCCTTCTCGAGCTCCACGAAGGCGCCGTAGTTGGTGATCGAGACGACCTTCCCCTTCACGCGGCTCCCGACCGGGTACTTCTCGGCCACGTTCTTCCAGGGGTGGGGCTGGAGCTGTTTGAGGCCGAGCGAGATGCGCTCGCGGTCCCAATCGATGTCCAGGACCTTGACCTCGATCTCGTCGCCAATCGAGCACACGTCGGACGGGTGCCCCACCCGCCCCCACGACATGTCGGTGATGTGGAGGAGGCCGTCCATGCCGCCGAGGTCGATGAAGGCGCCGAAGTCGGTGATGTTCTTGACCACCCCGCGGCGCACCTGGCCCACCTCGAGCTCGGTCTTGAGCTTCTCTTTCTGCTTCTCGCGCTCGGCCTCGAGCAGCACCCGGCGGCTCACGACGATGTTCCGGCGCCGCTTGTTGAGCTTGAGGATCTTGAACTCGTACTCGTTCCCGGCCAGCGCGTCGATGTCGTGCACCCGGCGGAGCGCGATCTGCGAGCCGGGCAGGAAGGCGTCGACCCCCATGAGGTCGACCATCGCGCCGCCCTTGATCGAGTGCTTGATCGCCCCCGGCACGGGCGTGTCGGTCTCGTAGGCTTCCTTGAGCTTCTCCCACACCCGGAGGAAGTCGGCCTTCTTCTTGGACAGGACGACGACGCCCTGCTCGTCCTCGAGTTTCTCGAGGAAGACCTCGACTTCGTCCCCCGGCTGGATCGTCTCCGGCTCCCGGAACTCCTCGAGATCCACGGAGCCCTCGGACTTGAACCCGACGTCCAGGATGACCGCGTTGTCCGTCTTGCGGAGCACCGTGGCCCGTACGATCTCACCCTCGGCGATGTCCCCCAGGGTGTCCTCGTACAGGGAGAGCATCTCCTCGTACTCATCGAGGGTGTAGTCGCTCTCCTCGAACAGATCCGCGCGCACGCCCACCTCGGCCGCACGCTGCTCGATCTGGGCCTCCGTGAGCTCCACTTCCGTCGTTCCCGGCGCCGGATCGCCGGGCGCCATGGCCCGGGTGTCCACGACGGGGATCTCCGGGTCTTCCCGCACGGCCTCGACCGCGGGGCTCGCGCCATCGGGCGCGGAGTCGCTGCTGTCCACGGCGGTTCCGACGTCTTCCGGCTCGGGAGCCGCGGTCTCGGTGGCGGGCTGGCTCTGGGTCTGGTCCTCGGTCATCGAGTCGTACCGTCCTGGTCTCTGTCCCGCGGCAGTTGCACCACACCACCTCGAAATAGGCAGTGGGGGAACCGTACCGGCAGGGTTGGGGTCATGATTGCGAACATCCAACGATAGCACAGAAATGTAGGTGCGCTCCTCGTTACGGTCAAACGTGGCGCGGCCGGATCCCACGGCTGCGCGCCTCCCGGAGGATGCGGTCCACCACGGCGCCGGGAGAGAGCTCGGTCGTGTCCAGCCGTACGGCGTCGTCCGCCGGATGCAGTGGGGCCAGGGAGCGCGACGCATCGGCCGCGTCACGCTCTCGCAGCCGACCGGCTTCCGCGGCGACGGCCTCGAGGGCGGGCGCCTCGCCGCGTTCCAGCAGCCGTCGTCGGGCTCGCTCCTCCTCGTCGGCGTACAGGAAGACCTTGAGGTCGGCATGGGGGAACACGACGGTCCCGATGTCCCGCCCGTCGCAGACCACGTCGCGCCGACGAGCTTCCTCCCGGACCAGCTCGTTCACACGCCGGCGCACCGGAGCGCGGGCGGAAAGCAGAGAGGCGAGCCGGGTGACGGCTGGATCCCGGAGCGCGGAGCCGGGCTCGCGGCCGTCGACCCGGACCACGTAGCCGTCCGCGCCCGGGACCAGCTCCAGGCCCAGATCCGGCAGCGCCCGGTCCACCGCGTCGGTCCGTCCGTCGCCGGAGTCCTGGAGCCAGCCGCCTTCGCGGGCGGCCCACGCCACCGCGCGGTAGAGGAGCCCCGAGTTCAGGTGCTCGAATCCCAGGGCATCCGCCACCCGGCGTGCCGTGGTGCTCTTGCCGGAAGCCGCCGGACCGTCGATGGCCACGATCCGGGGGCTCACGCCGCCTCCTCTGACAGGAGTCGGAGGTCCTCCCAGAATCCCGGGTAGGACACGGCTACGCAGGCGCGGTCGTCGATCCGCACATCCGATCCCGGGGCCACCGCCAGGACCCCGAAGGCCATGGCGATGCGATGATCGCCATCGGTGTAGACGGAGCCCGACAGCGGTCCGGCCCGACCGGAGACCTCCAGCCCATCCTCCCACTCGCGGCACTGGACTCCGAGCTCGTCCAGGTTCGAGGCCAGGAGGGCCAGGCGGTCGCTCTCCTTGACCCGGAGCTCCCTCGCCCCGCGCACCGACAGGCATCCGCCGGCCTGCGCTCCCAGCACGGCGAGGAGCGGGAGCTCGTCGAGGACCCGGGGGACCAGCGCCGGCTCGATCTCCACGCCCCGGAGCTCGGCGGGCTCGACGCTCAGGTCGCCCACCGGCTCCCCGCCCTCTCGGCCGGTCTCGGTGATCGTGATCCGCGCTCCCATGCGCCGCAAGACCTCGAGGTAGCCCGTCCGCGTGGGGTTGAGACCGACGCCCTCGAGGCGCAGCCTCCGTCCGGCGACAAGGGCGGCCCCCACCAGGAAGGCCGCCGACGACGGGTCACCCGGGACGCGCAGGTCCAGGGGTCGGAGCGCCGGTGGCGCGCCCCCCGGATCCAGCAGGACCCGGGCCCCTCCATCCTCCGGACCGAAGGTGATCGGCGCGCCCATGGCCTCGAGGAGCCGTTCCGTGTGGTCACGGGAGCGGCCCGGCTCGACCACCTCCACCAGCGTACCGGACGCCAGGCCCGCCAGCAGGAGGCAGGACTTGACCTGGGCGCTGGCGACCCGGGGCCGGTGTCGCAGGACGCGGAGCCCACCAGAGGCGCGCGCCCGGAGCTCGATCGGGATGTACCCCCGGACGCCGCGGTACTCGATCCTGGCGCCCATGGCCTGGAGCGGATAGACCACGCGCTCCATGGGCCTGCGTCGCAGGGAGTCATCCCCGTCGAGGACGGCGCTTCGTCCCAGGCCCGCGGCCAGACCGGCGACCAGCCGGGCCGTCGTGCCGCTGTTCCCGCAGTCGAGGATCCCCTCCGCGTCGCGCCACGCCGCGTCGCCCGGGAGCCGGACGCGTCCCGACCAGGTGCAGGGCACGTCCACGCCCAGACCGCGAAGCACCTCCGCCGTGGAGCGCACGTCCGCCGCATCGAGCAGGTTCTCCACCCACGAGTCGCCTGCTGCCAGGCCCGCCAGCATCAGCACGCGGTGCGAGATCGACTTGTCCCCCGGCACCCGGATGACCGGAGTCACGTAGCCCCGTCGTCGGCGTCCGGCAGCGGCACCTCGAGGGTGGCGCCGTCTTCGGCGGCCACGGTCTCGGGAAACACGCTGGCGGCCTCGGCGCGCAGGCGATGCGCCTGCTCGGAGTACCGGGCGCTGAAGTGCGTGATGGCGAGACGGCGGACGCCGGCCCGACCGGCCACCTCGGCCGCCTCGCGCGCCGTCGAATGCCCCGTATCCCGCGCCCGGTCCCGCTCGGCCTCCCCGAACGTGGCCTCGTGCACGAGCAGGTCCGCGCCCATGGCCTCCTCGACGGTCCGGTCCGACGGCCGCGTGTCGCCCGTGTACACCAGCTTTCGGCCGGGACGCCTCGCCCCCACGACCCCGGCGGGATCCACCGTTCGCCCATCGGGCAGCGTGACGGTCTCGCCGCGATGGAGCCGCCCGAACAGGGGGCCTTCGGGAACCCCCAGCTCACGAGCCCGGTCGGGGTCGAAGCGTCCCAGACGCTCGTCCTCCACCAGGACCAGGCCCATCGAGTCGCGCGTGTGCCGTGTGGGGAACGCCTCGATCCGGTAGCCCTCGTAGCGCACGGACTCCCCCGGGGGGAGTTCCCTCAGCGCGACCGGGAACGCCAGCCGGTCCCCGCCCAGCTCCACGAGCTCGCGCAGGAGCGGCCGGCTGTCGGGCGGTCCCCACAGGGCCACCGGATCGGCGCGGCCCTGCAGGCTCATGGTGCGAAGGAGTCCCGTGACTCCCAGGCAATGGTCGGCGTGAAGGTGCGTGAAGAAGATGTCCGAGAAGCCGAACCCGACCCCGAAGCGCATCATCTGCCGCTGGGTGCCCTCCCCGCAGTCGAACAGGAAGGCATCGCCCTCGCGCTGGACGAACAGCGAGGACACGTTGCGCCGTACCGTGGGCCGGGCCGACGCGGTACCCAGGAAGGTGAGCCGCAGCACCCCTCAGCGGCCTCGCGCCAGGGTCTTCTGCGCCGTGCCGACGCGATCCACGGCCTCGCGAAACGCGGCCACCGTCCGCTCCCAGTCCGAGCGCAGGATCTCGAATCCGCGGTGACGCACCGGAGCGTCCTCGGACTCGCGCCCCAACGCCCGCGCCGCGCCATCGAAGGCGGACCGATACACCACGAGGGCCTCGCGGAGCGCGTCTCCCGCCTCGATCACCCGGTCGACGTGCGGCCCTGCGCCCCGCCCGTCCGGGGGCGCCGAAGGCCCGCTCACGCGTCCCCCGCCCCGCCGGTGTCTCCGACCTCGTCCCCCGGTCGCTCCGACTCCTCCCGCGCCTTTCGGCACGCGTCCCTGAGGACGCTGAGGGGGGCGGCGCCCACCACCTTGAACCGACCGAACAGGAAGGTCGGCGTCCCGGCGATCTCGTAGCGCTCGGCTTCCTCGGCGGCCCGTTCGAGCTCGTCCTCGTAGCGACCGTCCTCGAGCGCCCCCTGGACCGCCTCCACGTCGAGCCCGGCCTCTTCCGCCACCTCGAGCAGCACCTCGGACCGGCCCAGGTTGCGTCCCTCGACGAAGTACGCGCGATACAGGGCCGCGTGGGTGGACTCGTACGCCGCCCTCCCCAGGTCGCGGGCGAACTCGGCGACCTGCAGCGCACGATGGGAGTTGGCCACGAAGTCGGGAAGGTGAAGTGGAAGATCGAGACCGACCGCCATGGCCTCGAGCTTCTGCACCATCCCGGACCACTCGTCCGGCGGATAGCCCGCCTCGCGCACGGGCAGGCCGGCGGCGGGCAGAGCCGGGTGGATCTCGAACGGCCTCCACCGGATCTCCAGTGCCTCCTCTTCGGCCAGCCTGCGCAGCCGGGCGTCGCCGATGTAGGAGAAGGGACAGACGTAGTCTCCGTACACGTACACGGCGACCGGAGCGTCCGTCCCGGCGCGGGTCTCCGGACCCTCGCTCACGCGTCCGGCTCCTCGCGGTCCAGAGCCGCCCGGGCCGTCCTCAGCCGGGAAGCGAGAGCCTCCCCGTCCAGGTCTCCGGCCCGTCCGTCGGGCGCTTCGATCCGTTCCAACGGGCCCTCGAGCGAGGTGAACAGCAGACCCGTCAGCCCGGCCGCCACGCCCCCCTCGGCCCACACGGGCCCCCGGCTCTGCGCGAGCCACAACCGTCCGCCGGGAGCGCGGAAGCGACGCTCGGTCGAGGTGAGGCCGGCGGCGTCCTCGAGGCGGCGGCCGAGGTCGGCGTCCTCGAGGTCGGCGATCCCGGCTCCCGGCTCGAGCAGGGCCCGCCGGTCGTGGCGGTCGTCTTCCAGCGCAGCCTCGGATCCCAGCGCCACGAAGTAGGCCACCCCCCAGCCGCTCTGGCCACGCCACGCCTCGGAGACGAGCCAAGCCCGGTCCCGGGTCTCGACCCGGCGCGTCTCGCGTCCGCCCGCGGAGCTCACGCGTACGCTCCCACCGCGGCATCCCCGGGCTGCGGCATGCGGGTCCGCCGGCTCTCGAGCGCGGCCTCGGCCGCCTCCTCGACCTCCCGGGTGACGGCCTCCTCCACGCGGCCCAACACGGCGCGGTTGCGGGTCTCGCGATCCACGCCCTCCACGTCGGCCAGATCCGAGGCCGCCGCGCGCAGCTCGCGCTCGTCGCGGGCCAGGTACTCCTCGTAACAGCCGATCGGATCCCGGCGACCCCATTCCTCGAACAGGCTCGACGGGAAGGTGGCCCTGGCCTCGCGCACGTCGTGGGTCGCGTGCCCTCCCATGCGGAAGGTCGTCGCCTCGATGAACACGGGGCCCTCGCCGGAGACACACTGACGCCGAGCCAGGCGCACGGCCGCATACACGTCCAGAACGTGATTGCCGTCCACGCTGACGAGCGTGGCTCCGTAGGCGCGGCCCCAGCCCGAGAAGTCCGGCGCGAGCTGATGCTGGTCCAGCCGGGTGCCGAGCGCGACCTGGTTGTTCTGGATGACGACGATGGCCGGCAGGCCCATGACGGCGGCGAAGTTCATCGCCTCGTGGACCTCACCGTTCTTGGTGGCCCCGTCCCCGACCCAGGTCAGGGTGACGCGGTCCTCACCGCGACGCTCGAAGGCGAGGGCGAAGCCGTTCATGACCGGCACCAGTCCGCCCACCATGCTGATCGGCGTGACGACCCCGTGCCGGAGGTCCCCCACGTGCAGGTCCCGGCCGTGCGTGGGCGAATCGCCGGTGGCGAGGTAGGCCCGCAGCATGTCGGCCACCGACATGCCCATCTCGTGGCACGCCCCATTGTTGCGGATCATCGGACCCACGTAGTCTCCATCTTCGCCCTCCCGCCGAAGGGCGTGGACGGCGCCGATGGTCGTGGCCTCCTCGCCCGTCCCGAGCCACGCTTTCGAGATCACGCCCTGCTTCACCCAGCGTTGCAGCATGATGTCGTGGAGGCGGAAGCGCAGGAGCCCCCCGTACAGGTCCAGGCGGGACCCGACGTCCAGCGCCTCGATGATCGAGGCCCGCTCCGGGTGCTCGCGAATCCTGGCCCCGTACGATTCGACGAGCTCCTCGTCGGGCTCCCAGTCGACGTACTCGGGGGGATCGTAGGCGGCGTATCGCTTCAAGGGCTGACTCTCCTGGCGCGGGCCGACGACGCCAGAGCGCCGCCAGCCCGACCGGTTCCGTTGGCGGCCCGGGACGGGTCTGTTATCCTACAGAGCTACACGGCCGTGGGCCAGACGGTTCGCGCCCCACGGCCGCACGGGCGGGCCGACCTCAGGGCGGCCCGCTCCGGTGTTCGAAACCCTTCTCGGGCTGGGCCGACGGAGGCCAGGGACAGGATGCAGGAAGCGCAGAGCCTCCCTCCGGGAGACGAGCGACCCACCGGGTCCGCCCCGGCACCCGACTCCGACGATGGCGGCGACCGGAGATCGAAGCCGAGCCTCGTCCTTCCGCAGGGCGCCTTGCGGTGGGGCATCACGGGCTTCGTGGTCGCTTCACTGGTGGGATTCGGCGTTCTGTTCTTCCTGTCCGAGGACCTTGGCGCGAGCCTCTCGGCGTTCAAGCGCTTCGACCCGCGCTGGGGACTCGTGTGCCTCGGACTCGCCTCCATGGACTGGTTCGGCGGCGGCGTGCGCGTGTGGGTCCTGCTCAAGCCCCTCGACATCCGGGTGTCCTACTGGAAGTGCGTGGAGATCTCGGGCGCGACGGCGGCCCTCGCCTACCTCACGCCCTCGGGGGCCGGGGGCGGGCCGGCGCACCTGTACGGTCTTGTGCGGGAGGGCGTGTCGGTGGGTCGAGCCGCGGCGAGCAACTTCGCCAGCTTCCTGGTCAACATCACCTTCCTGTCGACGGCCGGGCTGTGCGCATGGTTCTTCGGGGCCTCTTCCACGATCGAGGACCTGCGGCTCCCGGTTGCCCACATCTCGGCGGCGCGCATGTTCGAGTGGACGGCCAGCGGCTTCGCCGTCATCGTGGCGATCATCGTCGTGTTCTCGTTCAACCCCCGGCCGCTGCGCGGCTGGGTCATCAAGACCTTCGGCCGCGGTCACCGGGTGCGGCTCCTCCTGCGCTGGATCCACGAGCTGCACGCCAGCCTGCTCATCTACATCCGCAAGGGGAAGCTCGCCCTCCTCCTGGCGACCCTCTCCGGGACCTTGCACTTCGGCGGACGGTTCCTGCTGGGCTGGGCCGTGCTCCGCGGGTTCGGCATCCACGCTGCCTTCATCCAGGTCGTCACGATCCACGTCATGCTCCAGTTCCTGCTGACTTTCATGCCCACGCCGGGTGGCACCGGGGTTGGAGAGGTCCTGGCGCCCGCGCTCATGAAGCCCTTCCTGCCGGCCTCCCTCCTGGTGGCCTACACGGCCATCTGGAGGATCTTCCTCACCTACCTGACGGTCCTGGTCGGGGGAGGTCTGCTCATGCGATGGGTCGGGGCGGATCACAGGCGCTCCACGGCGTCCTGAGCCTCCCGGTCCCGGGGAAGCTGGCCGCTCCCCGCGTGCGCCTCGCGCACGCACCTTGCGGCAACTGGCCCGAGAGCCGGAAGGCATCGCGCCCTTTCCATCACCCGTCCTGCGGGCCACGGGGGCTCCATGAAGGTCGAGGTTCCCGAGTACGATGTGGCCGAACGACTGGACATCGATCCGCGTCGTTCCGTGCTGCTCATCACCGACATGCAGAACGACTTCGCCCGCGAGGGCGGCGCGCTCTACAACCCGGCCGCCGCGGCGTCGATCCCGGTGATCGGCGAACTGGCGGACCGGGCCCGCCAAGCAGGGGTCCCGGTCTGGTACTCTTGCGACACCCACTACGAGGGGGACCCGGAGTGGGAAGTGTGGGGCCGGCACGTGGAGCGGGGCTCGCCCGGGTGGAAGATCGTCGAGGAGCTGACCCCCGAGCCGGGCGAGCGCGTGTTCGAGAAGAACCGCTACGACGCGTTCTACGGCACCGGCCTGGATCACGCACTCAGAATCAACCACCGGGACTGCCTGGTCATCACCGGGACGGTGGCCAACATCTGCGTTCACTACACGGCCGCCAGCGCCGGACACCGCTTCTATGACGTCGTGGTCCCGGTGGAGTCGGTGAGCGCGCTCACCGACTTCGACCTCCACGCGACCTTCCGCCAGGTGAGCTGGCTGTTCGGAGGACGGCTCGTCCACGCCGACGGCCTCCGGTTCGGGGCCGACCGTTGAGTCCTCACCTTGACACCGGCATCCCGAACCCCTCCCTTATCGGCATCATGCGAGACCTGATGCGGCGGTGCCGGCACCATCACGCCCACCACGGGAGCTTCCCGCGGATCCGGAGGGGTGCGCCGCCACGCTGACCAGGCCCTGACACAGCTGGGATCGACGAGGCGCCCGCTTCCGGATGAAGCGGGCGCCTTTTTTTCTGCACGGACCATTCGGCGGTCCCGGCGCTTCCGGGACCACCCCGACACGGACACGGTGGAGCGATGCGCATCACCAACGGACACAACCTGAGGATCGCGGTCCAGAACGACGGGAGGCTCACCAGCCGCTCCCTGGAGCTGTTGCGAGGGATCGGCCTGGAGTTCGAGGAGCACGAGCGCCGGCTGTTCGCGCGCTGCCGCAACGCCGACGTGGAGCTCCTGTTCATCCGGGACGACGACATCCCCGAGTACGTGCACGACGGCGTGGCCGACCTCGGCATCGTGGGACGGAACGTGGTGATCGAACAGGGATCCCGGGTGGAGGAGCTCGAGTCCCTCGGCTTCGGCTTCTGTACCCTCGCCCTCGCCGTCCCGCGCGAGGACGCCGCGAGGACGCCGCGCGACCTGGACGGTCGACGCATCGCGACCACCCACCCCGCCGCGCTTCGCCACTACCTCGATCGCGAGGGGATCGATGCCCGGGTGGTCGAGATCCGGGGAGCGGCCGAGGTGGCTCCGGCGCTGGACGTGGCCGATGCCATCTGCGATCTGGTGTCGACCGGCACGACGCTGCGCATGAACGACCTGAGGCGGCTGGGAGACGTGTTCGAGTCCGAGGCCGTGCTGGTGGCCAACCCCGCCACCCTTCTGGACCGGGAACGGGCGGCGCTCGTCGAGCGCCTGCGCGTCCGGCTCCGCGGCCTCCTCGTGGCGCGTCACATGAAGTACGTGACCCTCAACGCTCCACGGTGCGCCCTGCCCCGCATCCAGGAGATCCTGCCGGGCATGAAGAGCCCCACGGTGGTCCCTCTGGCCGAGGAGGGCATGGTGGCCCTGCACGCCGCCGTGGAGGAGGAAGTGTTCTGGGAGGTCATGGAGCGGATCAAGGAGGCCGGAGGCTCCGAGATCCTCGTCCTGCCCGTCGAGAAGGTGATGCGGTGAGCCCTCCGGCGACCCTTCCCGATTTCGAAGCGATCCTCCCGGTGCTCTCGGGTGACCGGGCGAGGTCCTGGCTGGAGCGCCGGTCGGGGCGAGCGACCGCCCGCCCCGACCAGGCCGTCCTCGGCATCCTCGAGGCGGTCCGCACCGGCGGCGACGCGGCCCTGCTCGACCTCGTGGAGCGCTTCGACGGCGTCCGTCCCCCGGCGCTCGCGATTCCGCGTCCACGCTGGATGGAGGCGCTGGCCGCGGTCGAGCCCGCGACGCGGGCCGCCCTCGAGCGGGCCAGCAGGAACCTGGAGCGCTTCCACGGAGCCCAGCGCCGGCGCGAGGCGCCGGTCGAGGTCGAGCCGGGCGTGGTGGCCTGGCGCGAGTTCCGTCCCCTGGACCGGGTCGGGGTCTACGTCCCCGGCGGCCTGGCCGCCTATCCCTCCAGCCTGCTCATGGCGGCCGTGCCCGCCCGGCTGGCCGGCTGCCGCGAGGTGGTCGTGTGCTCGCCTCCCGGCGCGGGCGGAGAGCCGGCGTCCCCCGTGCTGGCCGCCGCGGCCCTCGTGGGCGTGGACGCGGTGTTCGCGGCCGGCGGTGCCCAGGCCGTGGCCGCCATGACGTGGGGCACGGAGTCCGTGCCGGCCGTGGACCGGATCGTGGGTCCCGGAGGGCGCTGGGTGAACGCGGCCAAGCTGGCCGTTTCGGGCGTCGTGGCCATCGATCTCCCCGCGGGCCCTTCGGAGGTGGCGGTGTGGGCGGACGTCGGCGCCGACCCCGGCGTGGTGGCCGCGGAGCTCCTGGCCCAGGCGGAGCACGGGTGGGACTCGCTGTCGGTGGCCGTGCTGCCCGACGAGGCGATGGCCGCGAAGGTCCGGAAGGCCACGCTCTCGGCGCTGGACCGGACCCCCCGGAGGACTCTGGCGGCGCGAAGCCTGGTCGACTCCGCGCTCCTGGTCGCCGGGACCGAGGCGGAGGCCCTGGACTGGGTGAACGAGCTGGCGGCCGAGCACCTCGTCCTGCTCCGGGAGGACGCGGACCGCGCCGCCGCCTCGATTCGGCACGCCGGGTCGGTGTTCCTGGGACGGTGGTCGCCCGTGGCGGCGGGAGACTACGCGGCCGGCACCAACCACGTTCTCCCCACGGGCCGGCGGGCGCGGGCCGATGACGGTCTCTCGCTCGACGATTTCGGCCGCTGGATCCAGTTTCAGCGACTGGATCGTTCCGGACTGCAGTCCCTGGCCCCCACGGTCGTCGCGCTCGCCGAGTGGGAGGGACTCCCGGCCCACGCCGAATCCGTCGCGGCCCGGTTGGGCGGCGGGTCGAGGCCTGGAACGGGCTCCCGGGCGCCAGGACCGCACGACCTGGTGCGGCCCCACCTGCGGGAGCTTCGGGGCTACCGCACCGCCCGGTCCGAGCACGTGGGAGGCATCCTCCTGGATGCCAACGAGAACCCGCTGGGGCCGCCGGGGGGACTCGACGCGGGGCTGGCCCGCTACCCCGATCCGCACCTCCCAGCGCTCCGGACGGCCCTGGCCGCGGAGCTGGGGACGGAGCCCGAACGCGTGTGGATCGGGAACGGATCGGACGAGGCCATCGACCTGCTGGTCCGCACCCTGGCCGATCCGGGCGATCCGGTGGGCGTCGCTTCGCCCAGCTACGGTGTGTACTCCGACCGCGTTCGAGCTCACGGGGCTCGCGTCGTGCCGCTACCCCTCGACGCCGACTTCGATCTGGACGTGGAGGTCGCCGTGGCGACGCTGCGCGACGCCCGACTCCTCTTCCTGTGCTCGCCCAACAACCCGACCGGGAACCGTCTGTCCCTCGAGCGCATCGAGACGTTGCTCGAACGGTGGCCCGGCGTGCTTGCGCTCGATGAGGCGTACGTCGAGTTCGCCCGGGGGGACTCGCTCACCCCGAAGGCCGGCGGCTCGTGGCCGCGGCTCGTGGTGCTCCGCACCTTCTCGAAGGCCTGGGGACTGGCCGCCGCCCGGGTGGGCTGCGCGGTGGCCGATCCCGGGCTCGTCCAGGTCCTCACCAGGGCCGGCCTCCCCTATCCGCTGTCCACCCTCTCGGCACGCGTGGCGGTCGCGGCGCTCGCGGACCGGGCCGGCATGATCCGGCGGGTCGCGGACATCGTGGCCGAGAGGGAGCGCGTACGCCGGGAGCTCGAAGCGCTCGGCACCCGTCCTCTCCCCTCCGAGGCGAACTTCCTGCTGTTCTCCGTGGACGACCCGTATGCCGTGCAGCGCTGCCTGGCCGAGGAGCACGGTGTCGTGGTGCGGGACCGCAGCGATCTGCCCCGCCTGCGGGGCGGCCTGCGCGTGTCGATCGGCACGAGGGCCGAGAACGACCGCTTCCTGGAGGGGCTGGCCCGCGTCCCGGGCGTCCGGGCGGAGCCGGCGGCCGCAGAGCCGCCGGGAGTGCGGAGCGGAGGGCGAACATGATCAACTACCACGCCCACGACGACGCGTCCTCGGACGCGGCCGGCAGCCTCCTGGAGCACGCGCGCGCCGCCGCGGCGGCGGGGCTCGACGAGCTCTGTCTCACCAACCACGTGGAGATCCTCCGCCCGGACGGCGAGTGGACGGTCGACGCCGACGAGGCCATCGACCGTCTGGGCCGCGAGATCGAAGCGGCCGTCGCGACCCGGGAGGTGGTTCCGGGGCTCACGCTGAGAGTGGGCGCGGAGCTCGAGTACCGGCCGGAGTGGGTCCAGGACCTGGAGCGCATCGCCGCGTCGCTGCCTCTCGACTACCTGCTCGGGTCCGTGCACGTGGTGGACGGACACAACATCTCGGGAGGCGCCGACGTCGACGCCTACTTCCGGGACCGGAGCCTCGAGCGAGCATACGGCCGCTACTTCGAGATCGTGGCCGAGATGGTCGCCTGGGGAGGCTTCGACGTCGTGGCCCACTTCGACCTGGTGAAGCGCTTCGGCCACCGGACGTACGGGCCGTGGGACCCGAGCACGCTGGAAGCCCCCGTGCGCAAACTGCTCGGGGCCGTCGCCGACTCGAATCTCGGTATCGAGATCAACACGTCGGGCTACGGCCAGCCCCCGGGCGCCCCGTATCCCGACCCGATCATCGTGCGCTGGGCACGCGAGGCGGGCGTGGCGTGTCTCACCGTGGGAGCGGACTCACACGCACCCCACCGGGTAGCCGCTGGCCTCAAGCGAGGCACCGCCGTGGCCGCCGCCGCCGGCTGGACGACGCTCACGGGGTTCGATGGGCGCCGGCCTCGCCCCGTGGAGCTGTCCGAATCTCCCGTCGGAGACGCCTGGTGACCCGCGTGGGCGAGGTCGTGCGGGAGACCACCGAGACGCGGGTCCGGATCCGGGTGGACGTGGATGGCGCCGGGCGAGCGGACGTCGATACCGGGATCGGCTTTCTGGACCACATGCTGGCGCTGCTGGCCCGGAACGCGCTCGTGGACCTCGAGGTGCGGGCGGTCGGGGATCTGGAGGTGGACGAGCACCACACGGTCGAGGACGTGGGCCTCGTGCTGGGCGAGGCGCTGGATCGGGCCCTCGGAGAGCGGCGAGGCATCCGGCGCTACGGGTTCCTCCTGCCCATGGACGAGTCCCTCGCCCGCGTGGCGGTCGACCTGGGCGGCCGGAGCCACCTCGTGTTCGAAGCGGCGTTCTCCCGCGAGCGGGTGGGCGGATTGCCCACCGAGCTGGTGGAGGACTTCCTGCGCGCCCTCACCGACCGACTGCGGGCCAACCTGCACGTCAGGGTCGAGTACGGGCGCAACGACCATCACAAGATCGAGGCCATCTTCAAGGCGCTGGGCCGGGCCCTGCGCGCCGCCATCGAGCAGGATCCGAGGCTGGGACAGGAGCTCCCCACCACGAAGGGGACGCTGTGATCGCCCTGGTCGACTACGGGGCCGGGAATCTCAGAAGCGTGGAGCTGGCCCTCGGGAGACTCGGGGTCCCGGTGCGTCGGGCCGCGACCCCGGCCGAGCTGGAGGGAGCCCCGGGCGTCGTGCTTCCGGGGGTCGGCGCCGCCGGCCCCGCCATGGACGCCCTCCGGGCGCGGGAGCTCATCGGGTCCCTCTCGAACCCGGAGGGCCCGCCCTTTCTCGGCATCTGCCTGGGCCTCCAGCTCCTGGCCGAGCACTCCGATGAAGGCGAGGAGCCGGTCCGCTGCCTGGGCGTGCTGCCGGGACGCGTGCGCCGCTTCGGCTCCGGGGTCCGGATCCCGCACACCGGGTGGAACGATCTGGCGCTGCGGCGCGCGGACCCGCTGTTGGAGGGCATACCGGAGGGCTCGGACGTGTTCTTCAACCACGCCTACCGGCTCGAGTGCCCCGGGTCCTTCGTGGCCGCCACCGCGACCCATGCGGGCCCGTTCCCCGCCATCGTGCGCAAGGGAAGGTGGGCGGGCGTGCAGTTCCATCCGGAGAAGTCCGGGCCCGCCGGGCTCCGACTCCTGTCCAATTTCTGGGCTTCGTGTCAGGAGGGGGCTCCGTGCTGATCTTGCCCGCCATCGATCTCCTCGAGGGGCGCTGCGTGCGGCTCGAGCAGGGGGACTACGGCCGGGTCACGCGGTTCGGCGACGATCCCCTGGCGGTCACGCGCGGCTTCGTGGCCGACGGGGCCGCGGCGCTGCACGTCGTGGACCTGGACGGGGCCCGGCTGGGTCGGCCCGTGCACGCCGACGTCGTGCTCGCCCTCTGCCGGGAGACGCACGTCCCGGTGCAGGTGGGCGGCGGGATCCGCGCCGCAGAGGACGTGGAGCGTTACCTGGAAGGCGGCGCGAGGCGTGTCGTGCTCGGCACGGTGGCGGCCCGAAATGCCGGCTGGATGGGAGAGCTCATCGAGCAGTGGGGCCCCGACCGCGTGGCGGCCGCCGTGGACGCACGCCACGGCCGTGTCGTGGTGGAGGGGTGGACGGAGTCCGGCGGTGTGGGCGTGGACAGTCTCCTCGACCAGCTCGAGCTCACCGGGCTGCGCACGGTCGTGTACACGGATACGCGGCGCGACGGGACGCTGACGGGCCCGGACGTGGAAGGGACCGCGCGCATCGTGCGCCGAGGCTTCCGGACGGTGGCTGCCGGCGGCATCCGGACCGCCTCGCACCTGGCGGCGCTGCGACGTGCCGGGGCGGCGGGAGCCGTACTGGGAAGCGCGCTCTACCGGGGCACGCTCACGCTGGCCGAGGCCCTGGCGGCGGCGGCAGCGGAAGGAGCCACTCGGGAATGTTGAAGCGACGTATCGTGCCCTGCCTGGACGTGGACCGGGGCCGGGTGGTGAAGGGCATCCGCTTCCGCCGGCTCCGCGATGCGGGAGATCCGGCCGAGCTCGCCGCCGCGTACGCGGCCGAGGGCGCCGACGAGATCGTGTTCCTGGACATCTCGGCCACGACGAGGCGCCGCGGCACCGTCGTCGAGCTGGCGGCCCGTGTCGCCCGGGAGCTGACGATCCCCTTCACCGTGGGAGGCGGACTCCGGAACGTCGAGGACATGCGCGCCGTCCTCGAGGCGGGCGCCGATCGCGTGGCGCTCAACACGGCCGCCGTGCGCGATCCCGGTCTGGTGGGCCGAGCGGCGCGGCATCTCGGCTCCCAGGCGATCGTCGTGGCCATCGACGCCGCTCGACAGGATGCCGGATGGCGCGTCCGGGTCCGCTCGGGGACACGCGCGGCCGGCCTCGATCCAGTGACCTGGGCGCGCCGGGCGGCGGCACTCGGCGCCGGAGAGATCCTGCTCACTTCGATGGACCGGGACGGAACCAGGGAGGGATACGACGTGGAGCTCCTTCGAGCCGTGACCCGCGCCGTGGGCGTGCCGGTGGTCGCCTCCGGAGGGGCCGGCCGCCCGGAGGACTTCCAGGAGGCGTTCGAGGCCGGCGCCGACGCCGCCCTGGCCGCCTCCCTCTTCCACTTCGGTGACCTCAGGATCCCCGATCTCAAGGCGTGGCTGGCCGCCCGGGGTGTGCCGGTCCGGCCCGTCCCCCGATCCTGCGGCGAGGAGGTCACGACATGACGGGCTCGTCGACGTCGAGCGGAACCCCCCGGCGCGCGGCAGCCGTCGCTGACGTGCGCTTCGACCCGGACACGGGCCTCGTGCCGACCATCGTCCAGGAGTCCGGCGGCGGTCGCGTACTCATGCTCGGGTACATGAACGCCGCGGCCCTGCAACGCACCAGGGAAACCGGACGCGTGACGTTCTGGTCGCGCTCGCGCGGCCGGCTGTGGGAGAAGGGCGAGACCTCGGGGAACTGGCTCGAGCTGCGTCGAATCCGAACCGACTGTGATGCCGACGCCCTCCTGGTCGAGGCCGTGCCCCACGGCCCGACCTGCCATACCGGACGCGCGACCTGCTTCGAAGCCGGTCCGGCGCTCGATGCCGACGGGGGCACGGCGGCCCGGGGCGGTCCGAGGATGACCAACCTGGTCCGGGTCCTTCAGGAGCTGTCGCGGACCATCGCGATCCGGGACCGTGACCGACCCGCGGGCTCCTACACGACCGAGCTCCTCGCGGCGGCCCCCGCCCTTCGCGCCCGCAAGGTGGCCGAGGAGGCGGTCGAGGTGGCCGTCGCGGCCCTCGCGGAGCCGGATCGGCTCGCCGAAGAGTCGGCCGATCTCCTCTACCACCTGCTCGTCCTCTGGCAGGCCGACGGTCTCCCGGCCGACGACGTGGCTACAGTGCTCGATTCACGGGCCCGGCGGGAGGATCCGTGAGCCCCGCGGGGACCGTGTCCTGGGTGGCCTGGAGGGTCACCCGCGCGGGAGAGGTGGAGGCCCTGGTCACCCGCGGCGCGGGCGCGGAGCGGCGCCAGGAGCGCTTCGGTACCCTCGAAGCGGCGGAGATGCGATTCGGTTCGGGCTTCGGCGAGGTCGTCCGTCGCGCCCTCGCCGGCGGCAGTCGGGCGGGCCGCTGGCGCCCCTGAGCACGGCCCGATGCGGAACGGGCGGCGGGCCGGGCCCCAGGGGGCCGGCCCGCCGCCCGTCGCCGCCACGGGACTCCGGGTGAGCCGCGGTGCTAGATGTTGTACTTGACGCTGAGCGCGATCTGATCGGCCTTCGTCTGCGCCGTCTGGTAGTCCGTGAAGGCCTTGAACCACTCCAGCCCGACCGCGTACGGACCCGTCTCGTAGCGGATCATGAAGGACGCGACCTGGTTCTTGAGCCGGGTCAGGTTCTGCCCGGTGTCCTGGAAATACCTGGTCTCATCGGGGTTGTCGATCCCGTAGTAACCCCACAGGCTCCAGCCCGTGTCGGGCACCTTGTATCCGATCTGGCCCCAGGCACCCCAGCTGCGGATGTCGCCGAACTGGGTGATGGCCCCGAATTGCTGGCCGATCGCCTGTCCGTAGTAGAAGTTGCCGTGCAGCACGAAGGAACCGGGCTCGATGCCGCCGCCCGTCTCCAGGGCCCAGCCGGTGGTCCCGGTGGTGTCGGTGCCCACGGTAGTGGTATCGCCGGCTCCGCTCAGGTCCTTCTTGTCCACGTGCCCGGCGGCGTACCAGTGCCAGCCGACGCCCCCGGCCTTCCCGCCCACGTTGAGACGAGCCTCGAACTGCGGAATCGCCGACGCCTCGCCGTTGCCGATGCCGGACGGTCCCACGGCCGGTCCCGATCCCTTCATGGCGGCCAGTTGCAACTGCGCCTTCGTGCTGGCGCCGGCCGGGCTCAGGTCCTGATAGAGGAAGATCCCCGGGAATCGCCAGCCGACGAAGCCGGCCGAGCCGTATCCCATGGGGAACGCGATGTGGGACAGCGACTGGGGATACTCACCGAACAGGGGCGACCAGAACTGTCCGATGCGAAGGGTGGTCCTGCCGTTGGTGATGTCGGCGAACCCGAGCCGCAGTCGCGGATGGGGCTGCTCATCCCCGAAGGGAGGCGCGCCCGCACCGCCGAAGAAATCGGCTTCGATCTCGGCCTTGACCCGCCAGTTCTCGCTGACGTGCGGCCCGGCGAAGGCCAGCGTGAGCCGGGTGTTGGAGACCTCGGCGTCCGAGAACCACTTGTCCGTCTGGAACGATGCGCCGGGGGCGGCTGCCCATTCGGCGCTCTGCCCCTGGCCGAACCCTCCGAACTGGTTGCGGTCCCAGAACCAGGTTCCGCTGATGAACCCGTGGATCGACAGGGTGTCACCCTTGCCGACCGTGACCTGCTGCGCATGCAGGGGGACCATGCCGCCAAGGCACAATCCCACGGCCGCGATCAGTCCTATGACTCCCTTTCTCAACATGAGTACTGCTCCTTCGTCGTTCCCATCCGTCTGTGAACGTGATTTCGAGGAGGGCCCCGGACGGCCGGGGCCCACGCCCCGATCGATCGGTCCGTCCGATCGTCTAACCCGCCATCGAGGTACGGCCCGCCGGTCGACCTCCAAGCGGAAGCACGCTCCCGTCGAAGCACCAGTTGACGACCTCGCCGAAGCTCGTATACATGGCCAGGAGTCCGGTGATGATCCCCAGGTATCCACCCAGCGTACCCAGGCCAGCCGCGCCCAGAAGCTCTCCCAGGCCCAGCAGGTAGAAGGTGACGGACAGCGTCAGGAACACCCACCACAACGCCCAATTGAGCGCGAAGGTGCCGACCCACATGTACGTGGTGAAGATGCCCCAGAGAATGAGGGCCCAGCCGATGGTGGGGGCGGCGCCCTCGAGCGAGATCCAGCCGGTGGCGCTGAACACGTGGAGCAACGCCCACCACCACCAGAACGCGCCGTAGCTGGTGAACGCGGTCACCCCGAAGGTGTTGCCCTTGCCGTACTCCAGGATGCCCGCGAAGAGCTGGATCGTGCCCCCGTAGGCGATGGCCAGGGGGACGACCACCCCCTCCGCGCCGATCCAGTGTGCGTTGATCATGCTGAGGAGCACCGTGGTGAGTCCGAACCCGACCAGCCCCAGTGGGGCCGGGTTCGCCTTGTCGGTCTGTGCAGGCATGGGCTTTCCTCCCTGTAGAGGTCCCTTTCGACGCGACCCGAGCGCGCGTGTCCGCGCCCCCGGTCGGGCGGAGCGCGTCGCGCCCCGCCCTCCGGTCCGGATGGTCGTGGGTCCGTGGAGGCCTCCCGTGCTCGCCCCGGGGGGGAGACGCCGGAAGCGCGCGGCCCGCGGCCGGTCACCTCATCACGTGCCTCCCACCTGTTCGCGGATGCGCTCGGGCACACTCGGATCGCGGAGCGTGGTCGTGTCCCCGAGCTTCTCGTCGTTGGAGATGTTCTCGAGGAGTCTCCGCATGATCTTGCCGGAGCGGGTCTTGGGCAGGTCGTCCACGAACAGGACGTTGGCCGGACGGGCGAACTTGCCGATCTCCTCTTCGACCGCCCGCACGATCTTGCCACGCACGGCGTCGCTCGGATCGACGCCCTCGCGCAGGATCACGTACACGTCCGGCACCGTACCCTTCTGGGCATCGTGTCGGCCGGCAACCGCCGCTTCGGCCACCTCCTCGACCTGGGCGACCGCGCTCTCCAGCTCCATCGTTCCGAGCCGGTGACCGGCCACGTTCATGACATCGTCCAGCCGTCCGAGGATGCGGAAGTAGCCGTCCTTTGAAACGAAGGCTCCATCCCCGGCCCGGTACACCCAGTCGTGCCAGTCCTTGCTCCTCGTGTCGGAGAAGGTCTCCCAGTACTCCTTGATGAACCGGTCATCGTCGTTGTACAGGGTCTGGAGCATGCCGGGCCACGGCCTCGTGATGACCAGGTTGCCGGCCTTGGAAGCTCCCGCGCCGACCTCCTCTCCGTTGTCATCCAGCAGCTTGGCCCCGATCCCCGGCAGCGGCTTCCCGGCGTGGCCGGGCCGCATGTCCTGGATGGCGGGCAGGTTGCTGATCAGGTGGCCTCCCGTCTCGGTCTGCCACCAGGTGTCGACGATCACGGCCTCCTTGTGGCCGATCACCTCGTAGTACCACATCCAGGCCATGGGCTGGATCGGCTCGCCGACCGTGGTCATGTGGCGGAAGTGGAAGTCGTGCTTGTCCGGATACTCTCTCCCCCACTTCATGAACATCCGCACGGCAGTCGGCGACGTGTGGTAGATGTCCACGTCGTACTTCTCTGCGATGGCCCAGATGCGGTCCTTGTGCGGAAAGTCGGGCGCGCCCTCGTACATGACGGAGGTGGTCCCGAGGGCGAGCGGACCGTACACGATGTACGAGTGCCCGGTGATCCAGCCGATGTCCGCGTTGCACCAGTAGGTGTCGTCGGGCTTGATGTCGAGAACGTACTTCGACGTGCCGGTCACGTAGGCCAGATAACCGCCCGTCCGGTGTTGAGCCCCCTTGGGCGAGCCCGTGGTGCCGGACGTGTACATGATGAACAGGATGTCCTCGGCGTCCCGGGGCACGGGCTCCACGGTCTCGCCCTCGTGCTCCGCGACGAGGTCGGACAGCAGGACGTCCCGTCCCTGCACGAGCGTCGTGCCCTCGCGGAGCCCCCCGTGCCGGGTACACACGATCACCTTCTCGACCTCCTGATCGGCCATCGAGAGGGCCTCGTCGGCCTTGGACTTGTGGTCCAGGAGCTCGCCGCGACGGTAGTAGCCATCGATCGTGACCAGGAATCGGCTCCCCGCATCGTCGATCCGGGTCGCCAGGGCCTTGGCGGAGAACCCCCCGAACACCACGCTGTGCGGCGCACCGATCCGGGCGCAGGCGAGCATGGCGATCGGAAGTTCGGGGACCATCGGCATGTGCATGGTGACGATGTCCCCCTCCTTGACACCGAGGGCGCGCAGGCCGGCGGCGAACTCGTTCACCCGCTTGTACAGATCCCGGTAGGTGATCTTCTGGACCTCGCCGTCCTCGCCCTCCCAAAGGAGAGCGACCTTGTCACCTCGCGTGTCCAGGTGCCGGTCGATACAGTTCTTGGAGACGTTGAGCTTGCCACCCACGAACCACTGGTAGAACGGCGGATCGCTGGCGTCGAGCACCTTGTCCCAGCGCTCGTCCCAGTCGAGGAGCTCGGCATACTCGACGAATCCATCCGGGAAGTTCTCGAAGCGCTCGTAGATGCCGGGATCCTTCATGTTGGCCTGCTCGACGAAGCTCTTCGGCGGCGGGAAGGACTTCTGCTCTGAGAGTCTCGCCTCGATGGTGGCCGATTGCTGTGTCGGCATCGCTACCTCCTCGGGTGCTGGGATCGGATCGAAACCGTTCGACGTCGAGAGCGCACGCCACGACGCGGACCGGAGGCCCGGTGGCGCATCGACGAGCCGGGCGTAGCTCGGGTGGCCGTGCGCGCATCGGTGACATCGACATCGGAGATCGGAGGGGTCGGAACGAAGGACGGAGAGCGAGCGAAGCGGAGAACGGGAAGGTCCGGGGCCGGACCGGACCGGAAACGGTCAGCACGCGGTGGCTCACGCCACGGGAGCCGGCCGTGATCCCGGCCCGGACCGAGCCATGTCGAGAGGCCGAACCATCCACCCCCGGACCCATGGCATCCGGTCGGAGAATGTCGGACGGCCGGTTCCGGCATGGTACCTGACCTCCCTCGCGGTCGGCCCGGAGCTGGTCCGGCTCATCCGACCGCACGCGCCAACCTCATCGCGACGGCCGCAGGGCAGGCTTGCCGTGGACGCCCACCGACCGGGCCCCCGCTCTCGTGATCGCTTCGGTGGTGCTGCAAGACTTGGACCGCCTAGGCGTTCGGAGTCCCGCTCCGGGCGCTCCCCACCGCGGTGGTCGCCGCCGTCATGGGGCCCGCCCCTCGGGTATCCGCTGTGCGCCTCAACCTCCCTGTGCCTCGAGCGTAGACTGCGGATCGCGTGCCGAGGCCCGGCCCGCCGCCAGCCAACCGAAGCGGCTCACGAGGGCTCCGAGGAGGAAGGCCACAGCCCCGAAGGGGAGCATGCCCATCAACCACAGGACGAAGGCCGTCGGTCCGGCCAGAAGGCCGCCCAGTCTGAGCAGCGCCCCCGATCGTCCCGTCCGCAGCGCACGATCGGCGGCGCCGTGCCGCGCCAGTTCCACCGTGGCCCCGACCAGGCACTCGGCGCCCGAGGCGGCCAGCGCGACGGCCACAAGTGCGGGTCGGTGGAAGCCCAGCAGCTGGAGCAGAGCCGCCGAAGAGCCGAGGCCGGCGATCCCGAAGTGCGCCGGCAGGAGGACGCGGTGCCGATGCCAGGCGGGGATGGCCGTGGCCCCGATGAGCACGCCCGTGTACGTGCCCAGCACGGAGCCGAGCACGGCCGTGCCGAGCGAAGAGACCGAGACCAGCACGGCCAGCGCCCCGGAACCGCCGCCCGCCGACAGCAGGTGACGCTGAGCGGTCGCCAGCGTCAGCGCGAGCACCGAGAGCCCTCCGAACAGTGCCAGGGTCCAGGCTCCGACCGACATCGGCGAGCGTCGCTTGAACACGCGCAGCATGTTTAGGAAGCGCGAAGAACGCCCCAGGTCGCTGATGAGCAGGAGGGCCGAGATGACAGCCCCGACGGCGGCGATCCACAGGGCGGCGATCGACGTCGCGGCATCGTGCCCGATGAAGCGGGCCGCGGCGGCGATGACCGCCGACATGCCCGCCAGGCCACCCACGAAGAAGTAGGTCGGGATCTCCCAGGTCCACACCGGCGCCTTGACCACGGGCTGCCCGTAGTAGCCGGCCGGCTTCGCCCCCGACGTCGATCCGGCCGGCAGCGGCCCCCCCTCGACGTTCACCCCGGGTGCCGAAACGGTTCCGGTCCGGCGCGCCTCCTCGCGCAGCTCGGCCAGTCGACGCTCCCGATCCTCCTGCGCCCCTCCGGGCGTGCCGGGTCCGCCGCCCGCGCCCGCCATCACCACAGGGCGAAGGCGACGACAGCGATCAGCATGGCCATCACCGCCGTGGTGAGAGCCGACGCCCACGCCGGCCCCAGGTGAACGGTGGGGACCTCCGGTCTCGGCGGAAGCCCGTACGCCCCGGGGTCACCGAGCAGGAGGAAGAAGGCGTGTACGCCCCGCACCGAGGTGTCCGCTGCATCGTAGAGCCGCGCGTCCTCGAAGCCCGATTGCCGCAGCTCGTGGACCCGGACCGCGGCGCGCTCCTTGAGCTCGTCCAGGGGGCCGAACTGGATCGACTCGGTGGGACACGCCTTGGCGCAGGCCGGCGTCAGCCCGACAGCCTGGCGGTCGTAGCAGAACGTGCACTTGAACGCCCCACCCGCGCCCGGTAGAGGCTTCGGCCTCCGGTCGATGACCCCGAACGGACAGCCCACCACGCAGGCGCCGCACCCGTTGCACACGTCGTCCTGCACGAACACCGCTCCGTTGTCCGTGCGGATGATCGAGCCGGTCGGACACGCCTCGAGGCAACCGGCCTCCTCGCAGTGCTTGCACACGTCCGACACGAACAGCCACCGGAACGGTTCCTCGCCTCCCGGTTCCACCGTCATCGGTCCGGCCACCTGGTTCCCGGCCGCGAGGTCCTGTTCGAGGAACTTCACGTGCCGCCACGTCGACGCGCCCAGGTCGCCGGAGTTGTCGTAGGAGTGACCGGACCAGGCGTAGCCGTCGTCGGGCACCATGTTCCACTCCTTGCACGCCACCTCGCACGCCTTGCAGCCGATGCACACGGTGGGGTCCGTGAAGAAGCCGACGGTCCGGCCCTCGGCGAGGTAGTCGTGTGCGGCCTGGTTCGGGCTCTCCGTCCCCTGGCCGATGCTCACGGGGCCACCCCTCCTTCCTCGCGCAGCTCCCGCATCCAGGCGTCGAACTCGCCGTCCGCGGGTCTTCGTCCTTTCCGGATCGTGCACAGCACGACCTTGCCCTCGTGGATGGACACGTTCGGCTCCTCGGACATCGGCACGAGGTCGTTGGTGACGTCACCCTTCACCGGTCCGACCGGTCCCCAGTGGAAGGGCATGGCCACCTGGTGGACAACGTGGCCGTCCACCCGCAGCGGCCGTATGCGACGCGTGGGCAGGGCCCGGGCCTCTACCGCCCCTCGCAGGCTGGCCACCGTGATCCACTCGCCCTTCTCTATGCCCAGCTCCTGGGCCAGCTCCGGAGACATCTCCACGAACAGCTCGGGCTGCAGCTCGCTCAGATGGGGCAGGGTCCGGCTCATCCCGCCTCCGGTGTGGTGCTCCGTGAGGCGGTACGTGGTCAGGATGTAGGGAAAGCGCGGGTCGCCTCGCTCGGCGTACTCGTTGTCCGGACGCCTCAGCCAGTTCACCGCCGGGTTGTTCTGACGGCCGTAGAGCGGATTCTTCACCGGCGACTCGAGAGACTCGTAGTAGGTGGGCAGCGGACCGTCGGCCAGGCCCGTGGGCACGAACAGCCACGCGAGACCGTCGTCGTGGAGGATGAAGGGCGCGTCCCCGCGGTGCGCGTTCACCCCCGTCGCATCGTCCGGAGGTCGGTAGGAGGGGGGCTTGGTCTTGGGGAAGTCGGGCGTGTCGAGGCCCGTCCAGCGACCCTCTCCCTCATCCCACCACACCAGCTTCTTGCGCTCGCTCCACGGACGACCTTCCGGATCGGCGCTCGCCCGATTGTAGAGAATGCGCCGATCGTCCGGCCACGCGAACCCCCACCCGTGCCCATAGGGGCCGTGAGGGTCTCGCTTCAGGGCTCGGTTCACGCCGTCCGGCCCGTAGCATCCCGAGTAGATCCAGCAGCCGCACGCCGTCGAGCCGTCGTCCCGCAGGACGGGAATCCCGGCCACCTGGGCCCCGTGATGTGGCCGGCCCTCCGCATCCTCCCGGTAGACCGTTCCCGCCGGTCCGCCCGCGGCACGCGCGAGCCCGGAGCGGCCGGTGCGGGCCCCATCTTCCGGGGTGGCGGGCTCTCCGCCCTCGCCCCGGATGGCGTCGTCGGCATCGGATCCGCGGCCCGGGTCCACGTACCAGCCGTTGATCTCGGCGAGCACGGACTCCATGAGGGGCTCCCCGTGCTCGTCCTCCGGATACCACCAGTCCAGGGCCCGGAGCGGTTCATCCCGCGGATCGTCGGACTCCCTGGCTTTCGCGATCAGACGCCGCGCCAGCTGGTGGATGAACCACGCCTCGCTGGTCGCGTCCCCCGGAGGCTCCACAGCCTTCTGGCGCCACTGCAGCATGCGCTGGGTCTGCGTGAACGCGCCCTCCTTCTCCACGTGCCCCGCGGCCGGGAACAGAAACACCTCGGTATCGATCTCGGCCGGGTCCAGCTCCCCTCGACGCACCTCGGGAGAGTCGGACCTCCAGAACGTGGCGGGCTCGATCTCGACCAGGTCGCGTACCACCAGCCACCGGAGCTTCGCGAGGGCACGACGCTCGAGCCGGGCGTTCTGGGCACCCACGGAGGGATTCTGCCCCATGATGAACAGCCCCTCCACGTCGCCCCCGGCCATCTCGAGCCAGTAGGAGAAGTGGGAGTGGTTGCGGGTGACCCTGGGGAGCCAGCGCCAGCCCCAGTCGTTCTCGGCCGTCGCCCGATCGCCGTAATACGCCTTGAGAAGGCTCACCGTGTACGCCGGGGTCTGGTGCCACAGGCCCCCGCGCCGGCGGTTGTTCCGGTAGTAGCCCTCCAGGCTCGACTCGCCCCGCCCCGCCCCGGGCATCTTCAGGTAGCCCGGGAGGATGTCGTACAGGGTGGGGATGTCGGTCGAGCCCTGGATCGAAGCGTGCCCGCGCAGCGCCAGGATCCCTCCGCCCGGCCGACCCATGTTGCCGAGGAGGAGCTGGAGGATGGCCGCCGTCCGGATGATCTGGACGCCCTTGGAGTGCTGAGTCCAGCCCACGGCATAGCAGATCGCGGCCGTTCGCTCGGGACCGGAGGCCGCGGTCAGGGCGTGGGCCACCCGGTGGAAAAGCTCCGGCGGCACCCCGGCGACGCGCTCGACCATCTCCGGCGTGTAGCGCGAGAAGTGCCGCTTGAGCACCTGGAACACGCACCGGGGATGCTGGAGCGAGGGATCGCGGCGCGGCCGGTCGGCCTCGTCGCCCTCGTACATCCAGCTCGAGGTGTCGTAGCTCCTCGTGTCCTCGTTCCAGCCCGAAAACAGGCCATCCAGCTCCTCGGTGTCACGGAAGTCCTCCTTGAGGATCACCGAGGCGTTGGTGAAGTGGCGGACGTAGGACTCGAAGTAGAGCTCGTTCTCGAGGACGTGACGCACCAGGCCGCCCAGAAAGACCAGGTCTCCGCCGGCCCGGATGGGCACCCACAGATCGGCCATGGCGCTGGTGCGGGAGTAGCGGGGGTCGACGTGGATGATCGTCGCGCCCCGTTCCCTGGCCTTCATGACCCAGCGGAAGCCGACAGGGTGCGCCTCGGCCATGGAGGAACCCTGGATGAGGACGCAGTCGGCGTTAGCGAGGTCCTGCTGGGCCGTCGTGGCGCCGCCCCGACCGAAGGAGGTGCCCAGACCGGGCACCGTGCTGCTGTGTCATATGCGGGCCTGGTTGGAGACGGCCACCATGCCCAGGCCACCCGTGAACAACTTCTTGATGAGGTAATTCTCTTCGTTGTCCAGGGTGGCGCCGCCCAGGTGCGCGACGGCCGTGGTATGGCCTACGGGCTCGGCGGCCTGGTTGGGGCCGGTGCGGCAGGGATCATGGCCGGGGAGGTCGGAGGTGGTCTCCACGAAGGTGCGCCGCCGAGACTCCCACACCCGGTCGGCCACCATGTCCATGGCGGTCTCCAGGTCGAGGTCGCTCCACGAGCTGGCGCCGGGCGCCCGGTATCGGACCCGCTGGAGGCGCGTCGGGTGGGTCATGAGCTGGTAGGAGGCGGAGCCCTTCGGGCACAGCGTGCCCTGGCTCACGGGGCTCTCGCGATCGCCTTCGATGGCGAGCAGCTCCCCGTCTCGATGGTACGCCAGCTGGCCGCAGCCGACGCCGCAGTAGGGGCACACCGAGCGCGCCACCGCCGCTCCGTCGGTCCGCGCCTTCAGCGAGCGCGTCCGGGCCGACATGGCGTCGGAGCCCGTACCGTCGGTCCGTCCGAGCAGCTGCCGCAGGAAGGGCCAGCGCGGGGATGCTTCGGATGCCATCAGACCACCTCTCCCGGGGTCGCCCCCGATGGTCGACGAGGCGTGCCCGCCCTCGCCGAACTGTGAAAAAAGCCTGTTCTCGACGTAGCCCCCGGCGACCTCGCCGTCAAACGCTCCGGCCGACCCGACGCCCCGTCCCGCTGGCGCGGGCGGGCCACGCCCACGGTCCGTGCCCTCGTCTCCCTATCCCTTCACCGCTCCCAGGGTCAGGCCCTCCACGAACCGGTCCATGAACAGGTTGTAGACGATGGCCATCGGGATGCTGGTGATCAGGGCCGCGCCCATGAGGGCGCCCCAGTGGTACACATCGCCCCGCACCAGGGCGACCGGGACCCCGAGGCTGACGGTCATCTTGTCCACGGAGCTGATGAAGGTCAGCGCGTAGATGAACTCCTGCATCACGAGCGTGAAGGTGAAGACTACGACCGTGAGGATCCCCGGAACGGCGAAGCGAAGAACCACCCGGAAGAAAACCCCCAGCCGGCTGTAGCCATCGATCATGGCCTGCTCTTCCAGATCCCAGGGCACCGACCGGAAGAAGCCCATGACCAGCCACGTACAGAACGGGATCGTGAAGGTCGGGTACACGACGACCAGGCTCCACAAGCTGTCCTGCAGTCCGAGGATGGCGACCAGCCGCGAGAACGGGATGAACAGCAGGGTGGGCGGGATCAGGTAGGTCAGGAAGATCCCGATGCCCATCCCCTCGCCCCAGCCCCCCGCCAGCCGCGCCAGGCTGTAGCCGGCCGGCACCGCGACCACGACGGTGATGAGGACCACGGCGACCACGACCAGCAGCGTGTTCAACAGCCACTGGGGGTAGGCCGTCTGCGTGAACAGGAGCTTGAGGTGGGCCAGGGTGGGCGCCGCGTTGAAGATCCATGGGACGTGCTTGAGGTTCGTGGCCGAGACGTAAAGGTCCTTGTTCTGCTTGAAGGTGGTCAGCGCCATCCAGTAGAAGGGGAAGGCCGCGAACGTCACGAAGCCGAGCGCGGCCACGTACACGCCCACCCGACGCGCGTAGCGCATGAGCCGGTACCGGCTCATGGAGACCCCATCTCCGATCGCCGGGCGATCCGCAGCATGCCGATCGCCGCCACCAGCAGGAAGGGCAGCAGGAAGAGCGCGATGGCCGCGCCCTGGCCCAGATCCAGCCCCTCGATCCCGCGCTGGAACGCCAGCGTGGGCAGGACATGCGTGCTGTCCGCGGGCCCACCACCGGTGAGGAGGTAGACGACGCTCATGTTGGTCGCCGTGTACACGATGCCGAACAGGACCGCCACCGTCACCACCGGCAGCAGGAACGGAAGCTCGATCTGGAACAACCGTCTCCAGAAGCCCGCTCCGTCCATGATCGCCGCCTCGACGACGTCCTGGGGAATCGAGGTCATCCCGGCCAGCACGATCACGGTGGCGAAGGGGAACAGCCGCCACACCTGGACGATGATGATCGCGATCAGTCCCAGGGTCGGGCTCCCGAGCCAGTAAAGCCAGCCGTGTAGCAGTCCGGCCACCTTCAGGGTCCAGTTCACGACGCTGAACGTGGAGTCGAAGATCCACGTCCACGCCATCACCGCGAGGGTGATCGGCACCGCCCACGGCAGCAGCAGGAAAAACCGCATGATCCGCTTGCCCACGAACGCGGCTCGGAACACCATGGCGGCGGCGGTGGCCAGGATCACGACCAGCACCTGGACGGCCACCGTCACGATCACCGTGTTGAGCAGGGCCCGCCGGAAGGTGGGATCGGAGAGCACGGCGGCGTAGTTGGAGAGTCCCACCCAGGAGAAGCTCAGGCTGCCCGCCCTGGCGTTGCTGAAGCTCAGCAGGATCGCGAGGACGAAGGGGATGCCCACCAGCACCGCCACGTACAGGACGGCCGGAGCCAGCATCACCTTGGCCAGCAGGCTCTCGCGGTCGGCGAACGTCTCCCGGGGCGGGAGCTCGATCGGCCCGAAGGGAAGCCTCACGCGTCCGCCCTGCCTCTCGCCGCTCCCGGCGGATCCCGCCGCTGACCGCTCTCCTCGTCGAAGTAGCGGAGTTGCCCCGAGTGGACCGCGAACTCGTGCGTGCGGTCCGCCTCCACCTCCAGCCGCAGCATGGCCGGCAGGCGTGCGATGATCGGCTTCTCGGGATCCTCGTGCGCGTCGAGCGAACCGTACAGGTACCGCTCCGATCCGAGGTACTCGACGCGGCGCACGTGGTACCTGAACGTGGTCACGTCCTCGTCCTCTCCGAACGCGGAACGCGGCAAGAAATGCTCGGGACGAAAGCCGACCAGCATGCCCGCGGGGGCCAGGGCCTCGATGGACTCGAGCAGGTTCATCGGCGGGAGTCCGATGAACGTGGCCACGAAGATGTCGGCCGGATGCTCGTACACTTCGGCTGGCGTGCCGAACTGGTGCACCTTCCCGGCGTTCATTACGGCGATCCGGTCCCCGAGGCCCATGGCCTCCACCTGGTCGTGGGTCACGTACACGGTCGTAATTCCCACGTCTTCCTGGAAGCGCTTGAGCTCGTCCCTGGCCGTCGTGCGCTGCTTGGCGTCCAGGTTCGAGAGGGGCTCGTCGAGCAGGAAAGCCTGGGGCTCGCGGACCACCGCCCGGCACAAGGCCACCCGCTGACGCTCGCCGCCCGAAAGGTGCCGCGGGTAGCGGTCGAGGTAGCGCTCGATGTCGAACATCCGCACCGCCCAGCGAACCTTCTCCTCGATCTCGTCTCTGGGCGTGTGGAGGGCCTTGAGCGGAAAGGCAATGTTCCCGAACACGGTCCTGTGCGGATACAGGGCGTAGCTCTGGAACATCATGGCGATCTTCCGGGCCCGGGGAGGTACGTCCCGGCTCAGGACGCGCCCGCCGAGACGGATCTCACCGGAGGTCGGTTCCTCCAACCCCGCGATGGTGCGGAGAAGCGTGGTCTTTCCGCACCCGGACGGGCCGAGGAGGACGACGAACTCCCCGTCCTCCACCGAGAGGTCGACGCCGTCGACGGCCCGATGTCCTTCGAAGTGCTTGTGCAGGTCTCGGATCTCCACGGCCGCCATCGTAGCGTATCCGCTCCCTCCCCTGGAGTCGTCCGTTGTGGTCCATCGCGCCGATTCTCCCCATCATGACGCCATGGGGCGTGGCGTGGAAAGCCGGGGGGGCCGTGCCGCTCCCCCCCGGCACCGCGGCAGACTCAGCGATCTCCTCCGCCGCCACCCACGAGACCCTGCTTGCGCCACTTCTCGTAGATCTGCTTGGTGCGGCTCACCGCCTCCTTGAGGGCGTCCTCGGGGCTCGCCTGGCCCGTCGCCGCCTTGGCGAACATGGTCGGGAGCACGAAGGTATCGAACACCTCGCCCGTGGCCGGGTTGGCCGGCCCGGGGTGGCCCTGGTTCGTGGACCACTTCAGCGCGGTGCCGATGGGCGCCAGCTTGTTGGGCGGCTTGGACCCGAACGGGTCGTTGCTGGTGACCTGCTTCAGCCACCCGGCCCCCGCGTCGGGCTTCTGCTTCGCGGGCACCGACGCGTCCGCGACCGTACCCGGGAATGACGGGAAGTTGTAGAGCTTGCTGGCCTTCACCGCGTCGCGGTAGGTGCCGAGGAGGTCCAGGAGGAACTGCTTGGCCACGTCCGGGTTCTCCGCGAACTTCCAGATCACGTAGACCCCCATGACGTGCTCGCTGGCCCACTGGTCGCCGTGCGGGCCCTTGAGCGCCTCGACGAAGAAGATGTCGTCCGCCACCGGAAGGTGATTGTCCTGCGCCGTCCGGTAAGCGGAGATCGAGTTCAGGATGTAGCTGGTGGCCTTCGCGTTGAGGGCCTGGTTGTTGGAGGCCGCGTTCCAGCTCAGGACGGCGTCGTTCATGCCCGCCTTGAACAGTCGCGACATGTAGTCGATGGCCGCCCGGGTCGCGTCGGAGTCCAGCACCACGTTCTCGTTGGCGTCCTGGACGGAGCCGCCGAAGGACCACAGGACGGCCCTGGCCGCCATGTTGGAATCCAGCTCCTGGGACATACCCAGCCCGATCGGGATCTGGATCTCCGGGTGCTTCTTGCGGATCTCGGGGCCGGCCTTGACCAGGTCCTCCCAGTTGGTCGGGCCGTTGGGCATCCCGACGTCCGACCACACGCTCTTGATGTAGTCGCCGGGATCGGGCACGTAGTTGTCCGAGAAGCCGAACCACTTCTTCGTCACCGGATTGTACGTGCTGTGCTTGGCCAGCTCGAGGATGGGTCCGAAGCGCGATTCCGCCTCCTGGACCGTGTCGGCCATGTCGAGCACGTGCGGCTCGAACGCTCCCGGCGGGGAGAGGAACTGGAACAGGTCGTGTCCGCTCTGCGCCGAGACCTCAGCGTTGGCCCGGGTGCCCAGGTTGCTGAGCGCGATGTGATCGACCGTGACATCCACGCCCTGCTTCTGTCCCCACGCCTTGGCCCACTTGTCGAACCAGTCATCGTAGGAGGGGACGAAGTGGCTCCACTGCATGATCTTGAGAGACTTCGCCTGGCTCCGGTAGCGCGGCACCCAGATGGTGGGCGCCACGGCGGCCGCCAGGCCGAACTTGGCGCTGCTCGTCAGGAACTCGCGCCGTCCCATTCCGTTTCGGTCCAGCGCCTCACCATTTTGCGGCTCCGGATCGCCGCGTGGCCTGGAGCCTGCCTCCGATTCCTGGCCGGCGCTCTCCAGCGCGTCGCCAGAGCCGTCGTTACGGCTAGGGTTCGATTCCGACATGGATGCACCTCTCCGATCAAGTGTGGGGGGTAGCGGGCTGGTGCGTGGTCTTGCTCGGCCCGGATGAGGGGCGCTTCCCCGCGGGCCGAACGAGGAAGCGCGTACCTGCGAGGTATTCGAGACACTCTATAGGGGAACCGCCCGACGTCCGACCCGGAAGCCGTGGACCGAGGGCCCCGGAGGCGGGTCGTTCTGACGAGTGGGTCGAAGTGCGAGGAGTCGAAAGGGGGAGGGACGCTCGGAGCGGAGCCGGGCCGGGGACCGGGGCGTCGCGCAGGACGCGACGTCGCTCCCTTCTCCAGCTCCATTGGATCCGCTGCATGTCAGACGGCACGCGGCCGTACTCCCCGCTGGTGACGCTCCGGGGTCGTCCCGCGCGCGGGCGCGGCCCTCGGCCACCGGCAGGTGACGGTGGGACCGCCACGTCGCACACGGGGTTTCCTTCCCCCCGTTCCCGTAGCATCTTCCGTGCCCGGTGGTCGGCCGCCCCCCCGGAATCCGGGGGCCACGGCGGGTCTGGCCGAGGTCGCACACAGGACGAAGGAGGCGGCGGGATGACGACGGACACGCAGCGGGAACCGGGCGACATCCTCTGGGACGGACTCATTGCCGGCGCCCTGGGAGCCGTGACCGTCGCCCTGTGGTTCCTGATTCTCGACCTCGCCAAGAACCAGCCCCTCCACACACCGTCTCTGCTGGGCGATGCACTTCTCCACGGCGCGAGCTCGGCGACGAACGGGGTGGAGGTCGAGCCCAGCCTGGTAGCGGTCTACTCCGGCATCCACCTCGGCCTGTTCGCGCTCTTCGGACTGACCGCCGCGTGGGTGATCGCGAAGTTCAAACAGACGCCGATCCTCGGCTACCTGCTCGTGTTCTTCTTCGTGTTCTTCGAGTTCGCCTTCTACGTGTTCGTGCTGGTCTGGGCCCACCCCATCGCGGGCGACCTGGCCGTGTGGGCTATCCTGGTGGGGAACTTCCTGGCAGTGCTGGCGATGGGGAGCTACTTCACGGTGCGGAACCCGGGCCTGCTGCGGGGAGACTACTCGGCGGAGGGCCCGCCGGGCGGCTGAGCGGGACGGCTCAGCCGCCCTTCCCCGCGCCGTAGTTGATGTACAGGACGATCACAGCGAGGGCGACCGCCCCGGCGATGAGGAGCGGCCCGGCGAACAGGAAGGAAAACACCTTGCTGTCGAACTTCAGGTGCATGAAGAACAGGATGACCAGGCCGAACTTGGCCGCCATGAGGACGAGCAGGATCGGCACCATCACCGGCTTGAGGGAGGGGAGGAAGAAGACCATCACCTCGAGCGCGGTGAGCACCGCCAGCACGGCGGCCACGCCCACGTAGGTCCGGTTGCTCGTGTGGGGCTCCGAGTGCCCCGCCACCGCCTGTTCGCTCACGTTGCCTTCCATCGCAGCTTCCATCTCCATCGCCTCTCGCGTCCCGCGCTGATGGCGTGCACCCTCGCCGGCGTCGCCGGTACGAGCGTCAGGTGTGAACGCCCTGCATGAGATAGATGACCGTGAACAGGACCACCCACACCACGTCCACGAAGTGCCAGTACAGACCGGCGATCTCGACCGTTAGACTGTGCTCCGGTCCCAGCTTCCCCCTCAGCGATTGAACCCAGAGGGTGAGCAGCCAGATCACGCCCACCGTGACGTGGGCGCCGTGGAAGCCGGTGAGGACGAAGAACGTGCTCCCGAACAGGTTCCGACTCAGGCTGAGCCCGCTGTGGGCGAAGTGCGTGAACTCGATGACCTGCCCGCCCAGGAAGATCATCCCCAGGAACGGCGTCAGGAAGAGGTAGACCCTCGTCCACTTCTTTTGCCCGCGCTGCACGGCCGACAGGGCCAGCACCATCATGAGGCTGCTCATGAGCAGCACGAAGGTGGTCACCGAAATGAACGGGACGCTGAGCAGATCCTTGGGATACGGCCCCTGCACGTTGTGCCCGTGATAGACCAGGTACGTGGTGATCAGGGTGCCGAAGAACATGCATTCCGAGCCGATGAAGGCCCACATGAGCATCTTCCGGCTCGGCTGGCCGGTGGTCGTATACTCGTGGTCCAGTGCGGCGGCTTCCCCTTGACTCACGGTCTCCTCTGCATCGTAACCGGTCTCGCTCTCCCCCGCGGAGGGGCGCTCGTGGCCGTCAGCGGTAGACGGGCTGGAACGACCACCCGTAGGCGGCGATGAAGATCCACAGTACGGACACACCCACGAGCCACAGGTGGCTGCTGATGGCCGCGATCGCGAGCAGGAGCAGGCCCGCGGCCAGGCAGATGGGCCACGCCGACCCCGCCGGCATCTCCGGCTCGTGGTCGGCCGGCGGCTTCTCGTAGCCGTCCTCCGCCCATAGCGGATCGCGGCTGCGAACGGTCGGCACCGTGTCGAAGTTGTAGTGCGGCGGCGGCGACGGGATCGACCACTCCAGCGTGGCCGCGTTCCACGGGTTGTCGCCAGCCTCGTCTCCCGTCTTCAGACTCCGGAAAAAGTTCCAGAAGAAGAACAGGAACGAGAACGCCAGCAAGAAGGAGCCGACCGTGGCCGCCAGGTTCATGTCGTGGAAGCCCAGGCCGGGCTCGTACGTGTACGTCCGGCGGGGCATGCCCTGCAGCCCGAGAAAGTGCATCGGGAAGAAGGTGATGTTGAAGCCGATGAGCATGAGCCAGAAGTGCCACTTGCCCAGCGTCTCCGACATCAGCTTGCCGGTGATCTTCGGATACCAGTAGTAGATCCCCGCGAACAGCCCGAACACCGACCCTCCGAACAGCACGTAGTGGAAATGCGCCACCACGAAGTAGCTGTCCGTCTGCTGGAGGTCGGCCGGCGGCGAGGCGTGCATCACCCCGCTCAGACCCCCGATGATGAACATGATGATGAAACCGAAGGCGAACAGGAACGGCACCTTCACCTTGATCTTCCCGCCCCACATGGTGGCGAGCCAGTTGAAGATCTTCACGCCGGTGGGGATGGCGATGATCATCGTGGTGGCCGAGAACACCGAGTTCGCGATCGGACCCAGGCCGACGGCGAACATGTGGTGGGCCCAGACCCCGAACCCGATGAAGCCGATCAGCACTCCCGAGTACACCACCACCGGATAGCCGAACAGGGGCTTCTGGGAGAAGGTCGGAATCACTTCCGACACGATTCCCATGGCCGGGAGGATGAGGATGTAGACCTCCGGATGACCGAAGATCCAGAACAGGTGCTGCCACAGTACCACGTCCCCGCCCGCCGCCACCCGATAGAAGTCGGCCCCGAAGAAGCGGTCCATCATGAGCAGGGTCAGGCCCACCGTGATGGCCGGGAAGGCCAGGACCATCAGGAAGGACGTGACGAGCGTCATCCAGGTGAACAGCGGCATGCGCATGAGCTTCATGCCGGGCGCCCGGAGGTTGAGGATGGTGATCGCGAAGTTCAGGGCGGCGACCAGGGACGAGAGCCCCAGGAGCTGCAGCCCCAGGAACCAGAAGTCGATCCCGAGCCCGGGCGAGTACTGCAACGACGTGAGGTTGGCGTAGCCGAACCAGCCGCCGTCAGGCGCCTGGAAGAACCAGCTCGAATACAGGAACAGTCCCCCGAAAAGGAACAGCCAGTAGCTGAACGCGTTCAGCCGGGGGAAAGCCACGTCCCTGGCCCCGATCTGGAGCGGCACGAGGAAGTTGAAGAACGCGGCACCCAGCGGCATCACCGCCAGGAAGATCATCGTGGTTCCGTGCATCGTGAACAGCTGGTTGTAGACTTCCGGGCTCACGATGCCCGCGTTCGGACCGTGGAGCTGGAGACGGATGATGAGCGCCTCTATGCCCCCGATCACGAAGAAGGTCAGGGCCGTCAGACCGTAGAGGATCCCGATCCGCTTGTGGTCCACGGTGGTGATCCAGCTCCAGATGCCACCACCGTAGGTGCCCTCGTGACTGTGCGCTCCGGACATCGGGGCGCGGAGCGCCGCTTCGCTGGTCGCCATCCCTCTTCCCTACTTCAGGCTCTGCAGGTAGGCCACGATCTTCCGGATCTGGTCGTCCGGGAGCTGCGGGATCTTCATCTTGGTGCCGGGCTTCACTGAATCCGGGTTGTGGATCCAGCGGAACATGTTCTCGGGGGTGTTGGGCAGGACTGTGGCCACGAGGGTCTGGCGGCTGCCGACGTGGGTCAGGTCGGGCCCGATGGTGCCCTGAGCCTGCGTGCCCCGGATCGTGTGGCAGCTGATGCAGATGCCGTTGGTGACCAGCTGCCTGCCCTGGATCGCCATGGAGTCCGTGGGCTCGCGGCCGTCGGGCTTCTGGCTGTCGGCCCACGCCTGGAAGGTCGCCGAGTCCTGTGCGATGGCGAGCACCCGCATGAGCGCGTGCTCCTCTCCGCAGAACTCGGCGCACTGGCCCGGATACTCCCCCGCCGAATCCACCGCGAACCACAGGAAGTTGTCGTGTCCCGGCACGACGTCCCGCTTCCCGCCGATTCGCGGGACCCAGAAGCTGTGGATCACGTCCTTGGAGGTCAGGTGGAGCTCGACGGTCCGTCCCACGGGGACGTGCATCTCGTCGGCCGTCACGATCCCGAGCGTCGGGTAGCGGAACTCCCACCACCACTGGTGCCCGATCACGTCGATCGGAAGCGCGTTGTCGGCCGCCGGCGGCGGGTTGTCGACCACGAAGATGGTACGGATCGTCGGCACAGCGATGAGCACCAGGATAACCGCGGGGGCCAGCGTCCAGGCGATCTCGAGCCTGGTGCTGCCGTGCACCGGCTCGGGGCGCCCCTCCCCGCCGCGGTCCCGGAACCGGAACACCGCGTAGACCAGGAGCCCTTCCACGACCACGAACACGCCCACCGCGAACCAGAAGATCCGACGGAAGAGGTCGTCGATCCGCCGACCAAAGTCGGAGATGGGATGCAGGGTGGATTGCGGCAGGGCGCCGGTGCACGCCGCCAGACCGAGCACGAGTACGAGCGCGAGCACCAGTCCCGGGCCTTTCCACGACCACGTCTTCTTCGAAGGCATTCGCCCCGTCGCGATCCTGTCCTGTGAGGGATCCTCCCTGGGGAGGATTCAAGCACGCGCCACAGTAGAGGGACGTATGGAGGCAGTCAAGGGAACTTGCTCGGGGGGAGCCGGGTGGCGGGGCGGAGGAGAGCCGGCCGCGGCCGGCGGCCGGCTTCCTCCTGGACGGGGGAGGTCCCCCGTCGCCTCAGTGGGTGGTCTCGTCGATGAAGCGGTCGAAGTTCTGCTTCATCCTCGCCAGCGACGCATCGTGCACGTACATCATGTGGCCGGCGTCGTAGTAGGCCATGTGCACATGCCCACGAAGGTCGGCGGGCAGCCCGAGGTGGTCCATGGTGTACTCGGTCGCGAAGAAGGGCGTGGCCAGATCGTAGTAGCCGTTGTTCACCAGGACCTGCAGGTGCGGGTTACGCTGCATCGCCTCCGCCAGGTCCGGAGCGACGTTCGTGAAGCCGGGCCACCCGAAGCTCCGCCCGTGCGTCCAGTCCCACGGCCGGACGTTGCCGCTCACCTGGTAGGGGCGCTCGGTGCGGTAGTGGAGCTCGTTCCGAAGGTAGGTCCGGAAGGTCGACGCGAACGCCGAGCTGATCGCCGCCGACTGGGGGTCGTAGGGCGCCCGCTCGCCGAGCAGGTCTCCGGTGGGCCCGGTGAAGCGCGCGTCCAGGCGGCCGATCACCACCCCGTGTTCGCGCATCAGCTCTTTCTCGAACTCGCTGTTGTCCACGCGCAGATCGGCCCTATCCAGGTAGTCCCGGCTCAGCCCCGTGTACTGGTGGAGTTTGTCCAGGACGGCGTTGCGCTCCTGGTCGCCGATCTTCGAGCCTTCGGCCAGGGCGTGCGCGTAATCGGTGAGGGCGAAGCTCCTGACCTGCTCCAGGAAGGGAGCCAGGGAGTCCGGCCGCTGCGGAAGGGCGTGGTGGTACCATGCCACCGCCGCGTACGACGGCAGGTAGAGAATGTACGGGAGCTCGTTGCCAGCGCTCCACCCGATCGTCTGGAAGTCGAGGACGACCGACGTCAGGACCACGCCGTTGAAGTCCATGTCGTAGCGGTTCTGCATGTAGCTGACGAGGCTCGCCGAGCGCGTCGTCCCGTAGCTCTCTCCGAACAGGTAACGCGGCGAGTTCCAGCGGTCGTTCTGGCGCACCCATCGTGTGATGAACTGCCCCACCGACCGGACGTCCTGGTCCACGCCCCAGAACTCCTTGCCCTTGGCGTCCCCCAGCGGGTGGCTGTAGCCGGTGCCCACGGGATCGATGAACACGAGGTCGGTCTTGTCGAGAGGCGTGTATGGATTGTCCTCCAGTCGATAGGGCGGCGGCGCGATGTGCGCGGTGTCACCCATCACGACGCGCCGGGGGCCGAGGGCGCCCATGTGGAGCCAGATGGAGGAGGAGCCCGGCCCCCCGTTGTACGCGAAGGTGACCGGGCGGGCGGAGGGATTCTGGACGCCCTCCTTCGTATAGGCGACGTAGAACACGCTGGCCGTCGGCTTCCCCTGGTCATCGCGGAGATCGATCGTGCCGGCCGTAGCCCTGTAGCGCACCGTCTGTCCCGCCACGGTGATCGTATGCTCCGTCGTCGACGCCGGCGGTTCAGGGTAGCCCGACGTCGTATCGGCCGCCTGGCGCGCGTGCGCCTCCCGGCCGGGTGACGTGCGCTGCTGCGCCGACGCCGGCGACATCATTCCGGCCGCCATCGTCCCGCACGCGAACAGCGCCAGCACCGGACTCGCGATCTTCCTCATCCGTCTCCTCCCTGGTGATTTCGAGGTCCCGCCGCCCGGAACGCGTCCGGGGGCGTCGCTCCTCCCCTAGACACCCCGGACGGTTCCCATGATGCATGGAGCGACGACGCGAATCGAGTCGAGCGGACCGCCGCGCCGCCCGACTGCCCTTCCACGCGGCGGCTCAGTGGCGGAACAGCCTCCGGCCCGTGAACACCATGGCCATGTCGTGCTCGTCGGCCGCCTCCACGACCTCGTCATCGCGGATCGAGCCCCCCGGCTGGATAATGGCACGCACGCCGGCCTCCGCGGCCACGTCGACGTTGTCGCGGAACGGGAAGAAGGCGTCGGAGGCCAGCACGCAGCCCCGGGTCTCCAGGCCCGCCTCGCCCGCCTTGCGGACGGCGATCTTCACGGCGTCCACGCGGCTCATCTGCCCCGCCCCGATGCCGATCGTGGCGCTATCGCGCGCGAGCAGGATGGCGTTCGACTTGACCGACTGCACGGCCGCCCAGGCGAAGCCGAGGTCCGCCCGCTCCTCCTCCGACGGCTGACGTCGCGTCGGAACCTCGACACCTTCGCCCCGGGCCACCGCTCCCGGGTCCACCGGCGCCGGCGTCGTCTGGACCAGGAGTCCGCCACGTACTCCCCGCGCGTCGAAGCCGGGACGGACGTGGCCCGTCGGCACGCCGAATTCGACCCCCTCCTCGGGCTCGAGGACCCGAAGGTTGGACTTCCCCTGCAGGAGGCGGAGGGCGGCCCCCGCGTACCCCGGCGCGACGACGCACTCGACGAACAGGTCAGACATGGCCTCGGCCGCAGCTTCGGTCACCGGCTGGCTGAAGGCCACGGTGGAGCCGAACGCCGACATCGGGTCGCAGGCCCGCGCCTTCTCGAACGCTTCGGCGCACGTGCGGCCCGCCGCGAGTCCACACGGCGTGGTGTGCTTGAGGATGGCACACGCCGCCACCTCCCCATCCCCGAGGAAGGGACCCAGGGCCAGGAGCGCCCCGTCCACGTCGAGCAGGTTGTTGTACGACAGCTCCTTGCCCTGGAGCTGCTTGAGTCCGGGAACGCCCCATGCCGGAACGGACGGGTCCCGATAGAACGCCGCCGCCTGATCGGGGTTCTCCCCGTACCGCAACGCTTGGACGCGCTCCAACGGCCACAGGAGCTCGGCAGGCAGGGTTCCGGCCCCCGCGTCCGATTTCCGTTCCTCCAGGTGTCCGGCAATGGCCGCATCGTAGGCCGCGGTGTGAAGAAAGACCTTCGCGGCCAGACGACGACGAAGACCGGGATCGTCCTCGGCCTCTATGGCACCCAGGACCGTGTCGTAGTCGTCCGGATCGCACACCACCCACACGAACGGGTGGTTCTTGGCCGCGGCCCGCAGGAGGGTCGGCCCACCGATGTCGATCTGGCCGAGGGCGTCCGCATCCGAGACGCTGGGGAGGGCGACCGTCTCCCGGAAGGGATACAGGTTGACCGCGACCAGGTCGATGGGAGAGAGCTCGTGTTTCCGAAGCTCCTCCATGTCCGAGGCCACCGACCGCCTGGCCAGGATGCCGGCGTGCACAGCCGGGTGCAGGGTTTTCACTCGCCCCCCCATGAGCTCCGGGAAGCCCGTGAATTCCCCGATCTCCGTCACGGGGACGTCTCCACCCCTGAGGGCTCGTGCCGTCCCTCCGGTGGAGACGATCTCCCACCCCCGGCCCTGAAGCGATCGGCCGAACTCCACGATCCCCCGCTTGTCTGACACGCTCAGCAGCGCGATCGGCATGTGGCTCCCCATATCATGTGGGATAGGACGTTGGTTTCACTCTCCGGGTTCGTCTCCGCCGCCGATGAAGCGCTCGGAGACGAACCACGGCTCCGTCCAGCGGCACCGACCGTCCTCCAGCCTCACCCGTCCGCGCGCCAGCGCGGACACGACGGCCGGCAGCACCCGATGCTCCACGCGCAGGACCCGCGCCGCCAGGGTCTCCGGATCGTCGGCTTCGAGGACCGGCACCGGCCACTGGGCGATGATCGGTCCCCGGTCGTAGTGCTCGTCCACGAAGTGCACGGTCACGCCTGTGACCCGCACCCCCGCTTCCAGGACGGCACGGTGGACGCGCAGACCGTACATGCCCTGCCCACCGAAACCGGGCAGCAGCGCCGGATGGACGTTCACCATTCGGCCCCGAAAGGCGCGGACCACCGCCGTCGGCACCCTGCGCAGGTAACCCGCGAGCACGACCAGGTCCGCCCGGCACGCCTCCAGGAGCGCGCCGATGCGCTCCACGTCGGTCCCCGCATCCACCGCGTCCAGCAGGTGGCCCGGCACGCCGGAGCGCCGCGCTCGCTCGAGGGCGCCGGCGCGCTCGGAGCTGGCGATCACCGCCACCACCATGCCGGACGGATCGCCATCGTCCCCGAACCGATCGAGGAGGGCCTGAAGGTTGGTTCCCGAGCCCGAAGCCAGCACCGCCAGCCTTGCGGGGCCGGATCGGCCCGACCCGATTCTCTCACCGCTCATCGTCGTCTCCGCCTCCCGGGTCGAGCGCCCTCGTCACGGCTTCCCACAGGTCCTCCACCGTCTCCACCGAGTCCGGAACCTCCGCGGATTCGTCTCCCGGACCGGTCCGCACCATGAACCCCGTGCCGCCCGTCCGCACGGCCGGCAGGACGTCGTGCGGCCGGTCGCCCACGAACAGGGCCTCCGCCAGTCGGATCCCGCGGCGCTCCGCCAGCTCCCGGTACAGCGCGAGGCCGGGCTTGCGGCACGCACAGGCGCTCCCGCCACGTGGATCGTGGGGGCAGAAGGCCACGCCGTCCAGCGCCGAGCCTCTCAGGGCCAACTGCCGCTCCAGCTCGTCGTGGACGGCCCAGAAGTCGGCCTCCGTGTAGAGCCCACGCTCGATGCCCGACTGGTTCGTGACCACGTACACGGGAATCGCGAGGGCGTTGAGCAGGGCCACCGCCCGGGCCGCCCCGGGCAGGAGATCGACGCCGGCCGGATCACCCAGGTAGCCGCGGTCGCGGATGATCGTGCCGTCGCGGTCCAGGAACGCCGCCGAGTACCTCAATCGCCGCACCCCGTTCGTTCCCTCACGTCTCCTGCGCCTCGCCGAGGGCCGCCGCGAGCACGTCCCGGGCCAACGACTCCTCGCCGGGGAGGATCGTGCGGAAGTCGACGCGGAACGTCCCCTCCCGCACCCGGCCCACCAGGGGCGGACGCGCGTGCCGGCAGGCGGCATCCACCGCGTCCGCGTCCACGCCGGACACCTCCCAGCCCGCCGATGGGAGCTCGAAGCCGGGAAACGAGCCGCCGCCGACCAGCGAGGTCACGTCCCTCAACTCGACCCGGGCCGAGCCGGGCGCATCGAAGCCCTCGAGGGCGCCGCGCGCCCGCTCCCGAACGGACGCCACCTCCTCGGCCAGCATCCGGAGCGCCGGGATCTCCCGCACGGCCCCGACCGGGTCACGGTACAGTCGGAGCGTGGCCTCGAGCGCGGCCAGCGTGGTCCTGTCCACCCTGAAGGCGCGCAGAAGCGGGTTTCCGCGCAATCGATCCACGGCTTCGCGCCGACCGACGATCACCCCGGCCTGCGGGCCGCCGAGGAGCTTGTCCCCGCTCCAGGTCACCAGGTCGGCCCCGGCCTCGAGGGAAGCGCCGGGTGTCGGCTCGGCGGGGAATCCCGGGAGGAGCTCCGGTCGAAGCAGGCCGGAGCCGAGATCGTGGGCCACCGGGACGCCGCCGGTCCGTCCCAGCGCGACGAGCTCCGCGAGCTCGACGTTCTCGACGAATCCTTCGACCCTGTAATTGGATGGGTGCACTTTGAGGATGAGGCCCGTGTCCGGCCCGAGTGCCCGGCGATAGTCTTCGACCCGGGTGCGGTTCGTCGTCCCCACCTCCCGGAGGCGAGCTCCTGCGCGGGCCACGATGTCGGGCACGCGGAAGGAGCCACCGATCTCGACGAGCTCGCCCCTCGAGACCACGACTTCGCCCCCGGTCGCCATCTCGTTCACGGTCAGGGCGACCGCGGCGGCGTTGTTGTTGACGACGAGGGCAGCCTCCGCCCCCGTGAGCTCGCGCAACAGCGCCGTGCAGTGCTCGTAGCGGCTCCCGCGCTCGCCCGTCTCGAGATCGTATTCGAGGTTGGAGTAGCCGCGCCCCACGCGCTCCATGGCCTCGAGCGCGGCCGCGGCCAGCGGAGCCCGTCCCAGGTTCGTATGCAGGACGACCCCGGTCCCGTTCAGGACCCGGTCCAGCGACGGTCGGATCCGCGCTTCGAGCCACACCTCGGCCGCCGCCAGAATCCTCTCCATCGGGACCCCCGGCCCGGGGCTGCCGGTCGAGAGCTCGGCCCGGACCCGATCCAGGCCGGCGCGCAGAGCGCGCACGACCTCGTCGCGTCCCCTGCGTGCCATCCAGGCCGAGGGCCCCGGCAGCTCGAGGAGGCGGTCCACGGCCGGGAGTCGGCGCCGGGGATCGGCCACCTGCTCGCGCTGCCGAGCCGCATCGGGATCGGGCCTCATCGTCCGCCTCCCACCCGGCCGGCCGTGTCGGATGTCGGATACACGAGCAGCGTGTCACCCCCTCCGGAGAGGTCGCGCAGGTTCCGGACCGCCTCCACCGTCACCCGGTAGGCGCCCGGCGCCAGCGGACGTCCCAGCCGCGCCAGGAGCTTCTGCACCGGGAGCACCGACGTGTCGGCGGCGGCGGGCGTGCCACGGGGCGGTCCCGTGCCGGCAGCGCGCGCTCTCGTCGTGTCGAGAGAGACCGGGGCCGTCGTATCGCGCGCCGGACGCCCGGCCGTGTCCGCGCTCGCCGGGTGCGTCGGCTCGGCAGCCGATCCGGCCGTATCCGCCGGTGAACGCCCAGTCGTGTCGGCCGCCGCCGGGCGCGCCGCATCGGCCGGCACTCCGCCGGCGGACGGCTCCCGACCTCCGGCCGCGCTCCTCCCACCGCCGACCGTCTCCGGCCCCACCCCCGACACCGGCCAGGACGCGCCCGTTAGGGTGTCGCGAATCGCCACCCGCACGGAGTCGAAGGGTTGATCGGGATCGAGATAGTCGTCGAAGCGCAACTCGACCGTCAGGCTGTCGAGGGCCGTGGCCACGAGGAGGCGGGGAGGCGTGCTGTCCGGCTCCGTGAGGCGCAGCGTGAGATCGACGCTGGAGGTGGAGTCGGGCAGGTCGAAGGCCGCGCTGTCGTAAGGCTCGAGCCGGCGCTGCAGCCGCATGTCCCCGTTCAGGTCCCTGAAGCCATAGGCCCGATAGTGTCCCGTCGGGAGGGAGGAGAGAGCGAACGTCCCGCCCGTATCGGACACGGCCGAGTAGGGGATGGTGTCGGGTGGGTGCTCGAACAGGACGCGTGCGCCCTGCACGCCCCGTCCGGTCACCCGATCCAGCAGGGTCCCCGCGGTCCGTGTGTCCGTGATGGGAGGACCGGTGGAGAACACGACCCGGATGGGCGAGGCCGTCCGGTTTCCGAGCAGGTCCGGGATGCCGGCCGGAATCTCGATGACGTACACGGCGCCGGCCCGCCAGCCGCCGTCCGGGTGGATCTTGAGATCCGAGAACCCGCTCCCGACCTCGTAGCGGTAGGCGGGCGAGCCCAGCAGGGTCCGCGACAGGTCCTGCGGCGGTTTGATGGGCTCGTCGAACCCGATGTGAAGGTCGCCGTCGAAGCCGGGCACGATGGAGTCGTTGCCGGGCTCGACGAGGGATACCTGGGGCGGACGGGTATCCGGGAGGGCGCCGGGCGGCGCCTCCTCCTTGGCGCAACCGGCCAGGAACAGGAGCGCGGCGAGACCGGCCCCGCGACGTAGCGCGAGACCGGCCCCGCCGGATCGGTTCACGACGATCCCCCGGACCCGGACAGCACCCGGCGCTTGGCCTGCAGCCGCTCACGCTGCTCCTCCAGGGACCGGGCCTTGTCGCGCTCGCGCTGGACCACATCTTCGGGCGCTTTCTGCAGGAAGTCCCGATTCGCGAGGCGCTTCCGCGATGCCTCGAGCAGCCTCTCCAGGCGGTCGAGCTCTTCGCCGATCCGTTCCCGCTCGCGGGCGAGGTCGATGACGTCGGCCAGCGGCACGAACAGCTCGGTGCCCGAGCGCAGGACCGCGTGCGCCCCGGCCTCGCCGTCGGCGCCCGGTCCTCGACGGACGGTCTCCACCCGCGCCAGGCGCCGGAGCCCGTCCTCTTCGGCTTCGAGGGCCCGCTCCAGGTCGGGCGACACCGATTCCAGGTGGACGGCCAGCTCCCGATACGGATCGATGTTGTACTCGGAGCGCACGTTCCGGAGCGTGGAGATCAACTCCTGCAGCTCGCCGACGGCCGCCTCGGCCTCCGGGTCCTCCCAGTCGGCGGGCGGAGCGGGCCACGGCCCCAGCATCAGGGTGGCCCCCGCGTCCACATCCGGGAGCTTGACGTAGAGCTCCTCGGTGATGAACGGCATCACGGGATGCAGGAGCCGGAGCCACGTCTCGAGGACCTGGCGCAGCGTCCAGGCGGCCGCCCCGCGACTGGCCTCGCCACGCTCCCCGGCCAGTCGCGCCTTGGCCAGCTCCAGGTACCAGTCGCAAAAGTCGCCCCACACGAAGTGATAGATGCCGCCGGCGACCTCGTGGAGCCGGAAGTCGTCCAGGGCGGCGCTCGTCCCCGCCACCGCGGCCCGGGCCCGGCTCAGGATCCAGCGATCGGACAGCTCGAGCTCCGGCGCGACCGAGTCGGGTCGGTCCGAGATCTCCAGATGCGGAAGGGCGAAGCGCACCGCGTTCCAGATCTTGTTCGCGAAGTTGCGGCCCACCTGGAAGGCGGCATCCAGGTCCTCGTAGTCCAGCTGCAAGTCCGTGCCGAGGGCCGCGCCCTGGAGCAGCGTGAAGCGGAGGGCGTCGGCGCCGAACCGCTCCACGACCTCGAGCGGATCGATCCCGTTTCCGAGCGACTTGGACATGCGCCGCCCCAGGTGGTCGCGGACCGTGCCGTTGATGACCACGTCCGTGAAGGGCAGGTCGTCCATGAACTCGAGACCGGCCATCACCATGCGGGCCACCCAGAAAAAGAGGATGTCCGCGGCCGTGACCAGGGTGTCGGTCGGATAGAAGGTCTCCAGGTCCGGCGTGTCCGCGGGCCAGCCGAGCGTGCTGAACGGCCACAGCCATGAGCTGAACCACGTGTCGAGCACGTCCGGGTCCCGCTCCAGTTCGCCGCCGCACTCGGGACACACGTCCGGGTCCTCGCGCACCACCACCTCGGCCCCGCACGCCTCGTCCCGGCAGTACCAGACCGGGATGCGGTGACCCCACCACAGCTGGCGGCTGATGCACCAGTCCCGGATGTTCTCCATCCAGTGCTCGTAGATCTGGCCGTAGCGCTCCGGGTGGAAGCGAAGGCGACCCTCCCGATAGGCCTCGAGGGCCGGGCGGGCCAGCGGCTCCATGCGCACGAACCACTGCAGGCTGAGCCGGTGCTCGACGATCGTGTCGCACCGATAGCAGCGACCCACCGAGTGGACGTGATCCTCGACTCGAACCAGGCTGCCCGCCTCCTCGAGGGCCGCCACGATGGCCTCCCGGGCCGTGAACCGGTCCAACCCCCGGAAGGCCTCGGGAACCTCGTCGGACATCGTCGCCTGGTCCGTCATGGCGTCCACCACCTCGAGGTCGTGCCGGCGGCCGATCTCGAAGTCGTTCGGGTCGTGGGCCGGCGTCACCTTGAGGACGCCCGTCCCGAACTCCGGGTCGACGTACTCGTCGGCCACGATCGGCAGCCTTCGTCCGACCAGGGGGAGGATCGCGGTGCGTCCCACCAGGTCCGCATGGCGCTCGTCGTCCGGGTGCACGGCCAGCCCGGTGTCCCCGAGCATCGTCTCCGGACGGGTGGTGGCCACGATGACCGTGCGCTCGGGGTCATCCTCCAGGCGATAGGCGATGTGCCACAGCCTTCCGGGCTGCTCCCGGTGCTCCGCTTCCTCGTTGGAGAGTGCCGTTCCACACCGCGGGCACCAGTTGATGATGTACTGGCCCCGGTACACCAGGCCCTTCTCGTACAGCGAGACGAACACCTCGCGCACCGCGCGTGACAGGCCCTCGTCCAGGGTAAAGCGCGTGCGCTGCCAGTCGCACGAGCAGCCGATGGCCTTGAGCTGCTCGATGATGCGGCTCCCGTACTCCTCGACCCACGCCCACACGCGCTCGACGAACGCGTCCCGGCCCAGGTCCCAGCGGGTGAGACCCTCCTCGGCAAGCTGGCGCTCCACCACGTTCTGGGTGGCGATGCCCGCGTGGTCCGTGCCCGGAACCCACAGCGCGTCGCGACCCTGCATGCGCCGCGCCCGGATCAGCACGTCCTGGATCGTGTTGTTGAGGCCGTGACCCATGTGGAGGGCGGCGGTCACGTTGGGCGGGGGCATCACGATGACGTAGGGGTCCTCCGCCCGGGAGGACTGCACGTGGAAGTAGCCTTCGGAGGCCCATCTCCGGTAGAGACGGCCCTCCAGGTCCGTTGGATCGTACCGTGCTTCGAGCTCGTGTGTCACCGCAGGCTCATTCCTCGGATTGCGCTGCCGGCTCTCGCGGCACGAGCGGCCTCCGAGAGCATGGAGGGCGCCCCGCGCGCGGCGAACGCTGAGTCTAACGGACGGCCCGCGAGCGGAGCAACGTCGCCCCGCGGCGAGGGGTGGAGCCGCCGGGTCCGGACTCCCGGCTCCCCCGAGGCGGGGTCGTCACCGCCCGCCCCCGCCCGTCGTGTCCCGCGGCGAGCCGCCGGAGTCGGCCGACGCCTTCCCTGCCTCGTCACGCGCCCGTTTCACCATCTCCTTCTCCCGCTCCTGCTGGACTTTGCGGGCCTCCTGCAGCGCGTCCTGAAACCGGATGATCTCCAGGTCGCGAACCTGCTGCTCCAGCTCCCTGGCCTTGTCACCGTAGGGCTGGAACAGCTGCCCGAACGGGATAGGGATGACGATCTTGCCCAGGTGGAGCCCGTCGGGCGCGATGCCCCAGCTCTTGTCGCCCTTGTGGATGAGCCACTCGCTCGCCCGCTTCCTGGCCTCCGCGCTCAGGGCGAGGCTGTCCAGGTAGGATCCCAGGATGGCGCGCACGGCGCTGTCCGCTCGCGCCAGCTCTGCGAGGGTGCGCGGCGGCAGCTCCGCCGCCCGGATGCCCTGCCACACCCTCAGGTCGCCGGGACGCGGCTGCAGCTTCTCGCCGTTGGTGAGACGTTCACCCTTCTCTACACGTACGGCGCCCCGATTCTCGGACGTTCGGGGCGAGGCGCCGGTCTCGGGGCCCTCGGGGCTCTCGGGACGCGCCGGCTGGCCGGACGGCCCCGAGACGGCCGGGGGCGCCTGGAGCTGGAGCGCCCGGATCCCCTCGAAGGACGGAGCCTGGCGCGGGATCGGGGCATAGTGCATCGCGGGGAGCGCCAGCTGCCGGGAGAGGAAGAGCACCACCACCACGTGGACCAGGAGGGAGACGGCCAGGCCGACCCCTATCACGCGGCGATAGTGGCGCTCGCGCTCGGCCCTCGGTGGATGCGGGTCTCTCACGCCCCGCCAGTCCCGGCTTCCAGGGCCAGCGCGTACGCCTCGTTCCGCGGCATCCCGAAGCGCTCCTGCAGGTGCGTGGCCGCGTCCCGAGTGCTGTCACCCGCGTCGATCCGGCGGCGGGCCTCCTCTCGGATGTCGCCGAGTCGCTCCCTCCAGTCGGGAGACGCTCCCGCTTCGATGACCAGCGTCACCTCGCCCCGCAGCACCGTGCCCGTCAGACGCTCGGCCAGCTCGGCGACCGTCCCGGACGACACCTCCTCGTGCAGCTTGGTGAGCTCGCGGCACAGCACGCACCGGCGCCCGCCGAGTCCGGATCGCACCAGGTCCGCGGACAGCTCGGCGACTCGTCGGGGCGATTCGAACGCCACCACGGTCACCCGGCTTTCCGAGAGGCGCGCGAGCCATTCCTCCCGCTCCCCGCCCGAGCGCGGGGGGAATCCGAGGAACAGATAGCGATCCGCCGGGAAGCCCGAGACCGACAGGGCGGCGGCGGGTGCCGACGGTCCCGGCACGGTTCGGACCGGCAGGCCGGCGGCCAGCACGGCCCGCACGACCCGGCTCCCCGGATCCGAGATGACCGGCGTGCCGGCATCCGATACGACGGCGGCGCTGCGTCCGCCGAGGAGGAGGTCCACGACCTCCGAACACCGGGACGCCTCGTTGTGTTCGTGCAGCGAGCGGAGCTCCGCGTCGATGCCGGCCGCGGCCAGCAGTCTGCCCGTGTGCCGCGTGTCCTCCGCGTACACGCGATCGACGCCGGCCAGCACCGTCGCGGCGCGGCGGCCGAGGTCCTCCAGGTTGCCGATCGGTGTCCCGACCACGTACAGGGCGCTCTCCATGCCTCCTCGTTCCGCCTTCAGGCCGGGTCCCGGGCCCCTCCAGCAGAACGCCTCCCGGTCCCCGAGGGACCGGGAGGCGTCTCTCCCCGGGTCGCCGGCCCGGTGTCCCGGCCGGTCTCCCGCCCCTTCGCCCGGGGCGGCCTGCGCGCCCTCAGACGTGCTCCTTGATCTTGCGCTCCAGGGCGGCCTTGGGCACCGCACCCACGACCGTGTCCACGTGCGCCCCGTCCTTGAAGAACAGGATGCTCGGAATGGAGCGGATCTGGAACCGCTGGGTCGTCCTCTGGTTCTCGTCCACGTCCATCTTGCCGACCTTCATGCGCCCCGCGTACTCTTCGGCCAGCTCCTCGACGATGGGGCTCACCATCCGGCAAGGCCCGCACCATTCGGCCCAGAAGTCCACCAGAGCCAGTCCAGCGGCGCCCTCGATCTCCGTCTCGAAGTTGTCGTCCGTCAGCTCGATCAGCCCCGCTTCCGCGCTCATCGCTCGTCCTCGTCTTCGATGATTCGTTGAAACCGCTCGACCGTATCCGATAATGCGACCGGCGGACCGCCCCGGTCGGGCGGCCGTGCGCTCCCGTCTCCCGCGTCTCCCGCGTCTCCCCCGTGCGCCGGTCGTGTCAGCCTCTCACATTACCACGGGTGCCACCGAATGTTCGCCGATCCGGGGGAGCCCGATCGCGGCGACGAGCCCGGAGCGGGAGAAGAGCGCATGAGCAAGGTCGATCACGTCGGCATCGCGGTCAACGCGCTTTCGGAGAGCGTACCCCTGTACGAGGCCCTTCTCGGCAGGCCGCCCTCCGGTCGCGAGGTGGTCGAGTCGGAGGGCGTCCGCGTGGCCTTCTTCGGCGAGGGAGCGGGACGGGTCGAGCTCATCGAGCCCACGGCTCCCGACACCCCGGTGGGCCGCTTCATCGAGCGCCGTGGGCCCGGCCTCCACCACGTATGCGTGGTCGTCGACGACCTGGACGTCGCTCTCGCCGGGGCCGCCGACCGCGGCGCCGAGCCCCTGCCTCCCGGGATCCGCGTCGGCGCCGGCGGTCGGCGGGTGGCGTTCCTGCACCCGCGGTCCACGGGCGGCGTCCTGCTGGAGATGGTCGAGGCGGAGCCGGATCCGCGCGCGGAGAGCCCGTGACGCTGTCGATGTCGGTCATCGCGCCCACGCTCGACGAAGTCGTCGGACGGGGCGACATCCCGCGTTGGGCCCGGCGGCGGGTGCTTTAGGCTCTCGTTGAAGACGCGCGACGACGTCCCGCCGGTGCGCCGGCCGGCCGAGCTCCTCCTGGCCGCCGAAATCCGCCTGCGGACCCGCCCGTGGCGCGCCGACGGTGGCGAGTTTCCCGACTACCCCCTGGGCGAGGACCTCGTGCCGGTGAGATTCCTGGAGCGCGTGGGGCGGTTCCGGCCCATCCCGGCCGGGCGGCTACCTCGGATCGGCGCCGAGAGGTGATGGACCTCGTCCTGACCCCGGTCCTCCACACGGCCCTATGGCTGGCCTTCCAGCTCGGGGGGGCCGCTCGTCCAGCTGGCGGGCTGGTACGGGGAGCCCGTCAGGGCTGGCCCTCGCGGGTGAGCGGGCTCAGGTCGATCTTCTCGATGAACCAGCGACCGTCCTCCGTCGAAACCGCGATGAACGGCAACGTCACGGTCCCGCGGCTGGTCCCCGTCATGGTGACCAGTAGGCGGTGTTCGTAGGGCTCCAGCAACGCTTGATGGGCGGCCTTGACGTCGTAGCCCGAGTGCTCCAGGAAGGCGGCCAGCACGACCATGCGCTGCTCGACGTCCTTCACGCCCAGCGTGAGCTCGGCCGGCCCCTTGTGGGTCCCGAATTGCTGCCCCATGCGCTCGTAGTCCTTCGACTGGGCCGCATCCAGGAAGGCGTGTACAGTCTGCTCGGGCGTCATCGAGCCGTACTGGCTGCGGGGCGCGCTCAGCACGGACCCCGAGCTGGCGCACGAGGCCCACGCCACGAGGCCACACACGACGGCCCCGGCTCGCAGCATCCGACGAGCTCGGGCTCGACTCTCCACGATGGCTACCGTCCGGGCTGGGGGATCGGAGGGGCGACCCGACGGGCGCCGCCCCCGGCAGGATGTAGGCGGACGGGTTGCTCGGGTCAAGCCGGAGCCGCGCCCGACGCCGCCCCGACCGCCGGCGATCTTTCCACCCGTTCGAAACGGAACTCCTCTTGGTCGGGGCCCGCCACGTCCACCCGGATCGTGTCGCCGTCCTCGAACTCGCCCTCGAGGAACGCCAGGGCCAGCGGGTTCTCCAGGCGCCGCTGGATGACCCGCTTGAGCGGACGCGCACCGAAGGCCGGGTCGTAGCCCTCCTCGGCCAGGCGACGACGGGCTGGCTCGCTCACCTCCAGCGCCACCTCACGTTCGGCGAGGCGCTCGTTGACCCGTTCCAGCAGCAGCTCGACGATCCTGTCGAGATCCTCCCGGCTCAGCGGACGATACACCAGGATGTCGTCCACCCGGTTGAGGAACTCGGGCTTGAAGTGGTCGTGCAGGCGCTCCCGAACGCGGTGGGTCACCGCCTCCCAGTCGTCTCCGCGCCGGGCCGCGTCGAGAATGGCGTCGCTCCCGATGTTGCTCGTCATGATGAGGACCGTGTTACGGAAATCCACGGTCCGCCCCTGCCCGTCCGTCAGCCGTCCGTCGTCCAGGATCTGCAGGAGGACGTTGAAGGCGTCCGGGTGCGCCTTCTCGATCTCATCGAACAGGATCACGCTGTAGGGGCGTCGTCGGACCTGCTCGGTGAGCTGCCCCCCCTCCTCGTAGCCCACGTAGCCGGGAGGTGCGCCGATGAGCCGTGCCACGGCGTGCCGCTCCATGTACTCCGACATGTCGAGGCGCACCATGGCGTCCTCATCGTCGAACAGGAACTCGGCCAGGGCGCGGGCGGTCTCGGTCTTCCCCACCCCGGTCGGGCCCAGGAAGATGAAGCTCCCGATCGGCCGGTCGGGGTCCTGGAGACCGGCGCGGCTTCGCCGGACCGCGTTGGCAACGGCCGCGATGGCCTCCTTCTGGTCCACCACCCGCTCGTGCAGATGGTCCTCGAGGTGGGCGAGACGGTCGCGCTCGGACTCCAGCATTCGCGAGACCGGGATCCCGGTCCACGCGGCCACCACCTCGGCGATGTCCTGGGGCCCGACCTCCTCCGCCAGGAAGGCCGTGTCGGACTGCAACTCCCCGAGCCTCTCCTCGGCGCTCCCGAGCTCGCGCCGCGCCTCCGGAATGCGTCCGTGGGTGATCTCGGCGGTCCGCTGGAGGTCTCCCTCCCGGCGGGCCTGCTCGGACTCGAGGGTGAGCTCCTCGATCTGGCGCTTGAGGTCGCGCACGCGCTCGATGGCTTCCTTCTCCGCCATCCACCTGGCCTTCATGCCGGCCAGCCGTTCCCGGAGCTCGGACAGCTCGGCCTCGAGGGCCTCGAGCCGCCCGCGGCTCTTCGGGTCGTCCTCTCCGCGCAGCGCTTCGCGCTCGATCTCGAGCTGGGTGACGCGCCGGTCGACCTCGTCGATCTCCTCGGGCATGGAGTCGATCTCGATCCTCAGGCGGGACGCGGCTTCGTCCACGAGGTCGATGGCCTTGTCCGGCAGGAACCGGCCCCCGATGTAGCGGTCCGACAGCCTGGCCGCGGCCACCAGGGCCGGGTCGGTGATGCGCACGCCGTGATGGACCTCGTATCGCTCCTTGAGCCCGCGGAGGATGGCCAGCGTCTCGTCGACGGACGGCTCGGGCACGAACACGGGCTGGAAGCGGCGCTCCAGGGCCGGGTCCTTCTCGATGTTCCGGCGGTACTCGTCGAGCGTGGTCGCCCCGATCATGCGGAGCTCGCCCCGGGCCAGCGGCGGCTTGAGCATGTTGCCGGCGTCCACCGCTCCCTCGGCCGAGCCCGCCCCTACGATCGTGTGCATCTCGTCGATGAACACGATGTAGCGTCCCCCGGACTCGGTGATCTCCTTGAGGGCGGCCTTGAAGCGCTCTTCGAACTCGCCACGGTACTTGGCACCGGCGAGCATGGCGGCGATGTCGAGCTGTACGAGCCGCTTGTCTCGGAGCGACTCGGGCACGTCGCCCTCGACGATCCTCTGGGCGAGCCCCTCGACGATCGCCGTCTTTCCGACGCCCGCCTCCCCGATGAGGACGGGATTGTTCTTGGTGCGCCGGGTCAGCACCTGCATGACCCGACGGATCTCCGCGTCCCGGCCGATGACGGGATCCAGCTTGCCGGACGCCGCCCGGGCGGTGAGGTCGATACCGTAACGCTCCAGCGCCCGGTACTTCCCCTCGGGATCCTGGTCGGTCACCCGATGCGGCCCCCGTACGTCCGCGACCGCCTTCCCCAGCGCGTCGGGATCCGCGCCGGCCGACTCGAGAAGGTCGGACGTGGTGCTCGCCTTGCGGCCGGCCAGCGCGAGGAGGAGGTGCTCGGTCGAGACGTAGGCGTCCTCCATCCCGCGCGCCGCCTCGTCGGCCTCGTCCAGCACGCGGGACAGCTCGCGGCTGATCTGGGGGCTCGACCCGCTCTGCACCGGGAGCCGTGCCAGGGCCTCCTCGACCGACTGGCGCAGCGCTGCTAGCCGCACCCCCACCCGCTCCAGGATGGGCCCGACGACTCCCTCCTTCTGGGCCAGGAGCGCGGCGAGGAGATGCACGTCCTCGACCGCCGGGTTCTCTCGGTGCCGCGCCAGCTCGCCGGCCTCCTGGAGGGCCTCGCGGGCCCGCACCGTCAGTCGATCGAACGAGATCATCGCTCAGCTCCCCGGTGTACCCGGATCTGGATGGACCCCCGGCCCGCGCCCGATCTCACTCGATCTCGACCTCGCGGGACTCGACCGTGCCCTTGCGTGGCAGGGCGATCTCCAGCACCCCCTCCACGAGCCGGGCGCGGATCGCGTCCACGTCCACGTCCGCCGGGAGACGAAGGGACCGACGGAAGCGCCCGTGCGAGCGCTCCGCGCGCAGGACCTCCGAGCCCTCGGGCAGGGCCGGCCGCTCGCGCTCGCCCGCCACGACCAGCTCGTCTCCCACCGTGGTGACGTCCACGGCTTCCCGATCGACGCCCGGGAGGTCGACGTAGACGCGGTAGCCGCGATCTGCGGTCCGCACCAGATCCAGCCGGGGGCCTCGGGCCGAGACCGGCGGAAACTGTCGCACGCCTTCGATCACGTCCTCGACCACCTGCTGCATGTCCGAGAACGCTTCGCTCCAGGCACTCCGGGACTTCCGGCCGCGGCCGTCGCCCTCCGCTCCCTCTTCGGCGGCCGCCTCCTGCTCACCGGTCTCGACGTCCGGCGCCTCCGTGCGTTCCTCGTCCATGCTGGCCTCCGGGGCTTCGCCCACCTTCGATCGCCGGGGAGGAGTCCCTGTCGGACCGCCCCCGCCGGCCGCTCATGGTGCCCGAGGAGGGGCAAGACACGTGCCCTCGAAGGCTCGCCGGGAAGGGGCCGAAAGGGCACGCCGACGGGAAAGTCACGCCGATCAGGCGTGGCCTGCCGCGACCCGGCGGCCCCTTCCATGTCAGATCGGCAGGCTCCCTGAACGCCGCCCGGAGGCCGCCGGGCCGGCGGGCCGCGGGACGGCGGGAGTCGGCCCGTCGGCGCCGGCTCGCTTGACAGCCCGCGAGGCGAGCGGGTAGCCTCCACCCTGTCCCGGCATCGCCCATCGGTTCCGGCCGCGTCGCGCGGTGGGTGCGCGGTGTCCCGTCGCGGCTTCCAACCTGGATTCGCATCGTAGAGATGAGCAGCGAGACCGAGGCCCCGCGAGAGCGCCCGGTCCGGGGACCGGAGCGGCTTCGTCGCGAGACGCCCGCGGCGACCGTGGCGTTGATGGCGCTGCTCGCGGGAGTCTCCTGCGGCGGTCCGTCCTCCGCGGCCCCCGGAGTCCTCCCGGAGTCCACCTACGTGCAGGTGATGGCCCGACTCTCGCTGACCGATTCGCTCCTGGCTCCCGCCGAGTATACTCCTCCGACGGACCTGAACCGGGATTCGGCTCGCGCCCTCGTCCTGCGTCGCTGGGGCGTGGCCGACAGCGCCCTGATGTCCTACGCGGCCCGGCTCGGGGACGACCCCGGCCGGCTCAAGGACGTGTGGAACCGCGTCCGGACCGTGGCCGACTCCCTGGCCCGCGCCGGGTGGACCCCCGCCCCGGCGGAGGCACGATGAACGAGGACGGCGACAGCAGCCCGACGGACGGATCGGCCGCGGACACCCTCCGCGACGGGCACGAGCGGGCGGCGATCCCGGACGATGTCGAGGCACCCGGCCCCGCCTGGCTGCGGGCCCTGGGCCGCTTCGGCATCGGCGTGGCGCGCCACGCCGGCCGCAGCGCGATCCTCATCGCGGCGACCGTGCGGGCCCTGGGCCAGCCGCGGCGCTACCTGCACGAGACCTTCGTCCAGGCCAAGCGGATCGGCGTGGACAGCCTGGGGCTGGTGATCCTGGTGGCGGCCCTCAGCGGTGCGGTCCTCGCCCAGCAGACGGGGTACCAGTTCACGACCCTTCCCATGTGGGTGGTGGGCGAAGGCGTGGTGTCCGGCATGATCACGGAGCTCGGCCCGGTGCTGACCGCCATCATCCTGGCGGGACGCGTAGGCGCCGGAATGGGAGCCGAGCTGGGCACGATGCGCGTCACCGACCAGATCGACGCGCTTCGGACACTGAACCGGGACCCCGTGCTCGAGCTGATCGTGCCGCGCGTGCTGGCGGGAATCATCGTCATGATCCCGCTCGTCGTCCTGGCCAACGCGGCCGGGATCTTCAGCGGCTGGCTGACCGGGATCACCCTGCTGCCGATGACGACGCACCAGTACGTCTACGGAGCCCGGGCCATCTACCATTCGGCCCAGCTCGTGCTGTCACTGGTCAAGGCCCTGGCCTTCGGCTTCGCCGTCAGCTTCATCGGTTGCTACGTCGGCATCCAGGCCCAGGGAGGAGCCGCCGGGGTCGGGCGGACCACCACGAACGCCGTGGTGTCCATCATCGTGGCCATCATGGTGCTGGACGTGCTGCTGGCGCCCATCTACCGGGCGGTCTCGTGAGGCCCGGGGCAGCGGAGGACCATACGGCATGATCGAGATCCGGAACCTCAAGAAGGTCCTGAACGGCAAGAAGGTGCTGGACGGGATCGACCTGGATGTCCGCGAGGGCGAGACCCTGGTCATCATGGGTCCGTCCGGCACGGGAAAGAGCGTGCTCATCAAGCACATCGTCGGCCTGTTCGACCCTGACGCGGGCGACATCCTGGTGGACGGCCTGTCGGTGATTCGGGCCGGTGGCCGCGAGATCGGCCTCATCCGGTCCAAGATCAGCTACGTGTTCCAGAACTCCGCCCTGTTCGACTCCCTGACCGTGGCGCAAAACATCCGTCTGGGACTGGACGCCGAGCTGTGCGACCGGGAGCCCGAGGAGTGCACGCGGCGGGTGCGGGAGAGCCTGACGCACGTCAACCTGGGGCCCGAGGTGCTCGGGCTCCTGCCCGCGGAGCTGTCGGGAGGCATGCAGAAGCGCGTCGCCATCGCGCGCTCCATCGTCGGCCGCCGCAAGTACGTGCTCTACGACGAGCCCACCACGGGCCTCGACCCGGTCAACGCCGCGGTCGTCAACGACCTCATCGCGCGCCTCAAGGAGGAGATCGGTCTCACCAGCGTCGTGGTCACGCACGACGTGGAGTCGGCCTTCTTCCTCGGTGACAGGATCGCCCTGCTGGCCGAGGGCAAGATCCAGGCGCTGGGAACGCCCGAGGACATGAAGAACAGCGAGAATCCAGCCGTGCAGAGATTCCTTTCCGGCCGCTCCAACCTCACAATGGTGGCATGAGAGACCCCGGCCTAAGGACGCAGCACGGCGCCGAGGTGCAGGTCGGCGTCCTCGTGCTCGTGTCCATCATCGCGCTCGCGTGGGGCGTGGTCTGGCTCAGCGGGAGCGGCATCGGGGGAGGAAGCTTCGCCTTCGCCGTATTCACGCCCAACGCCCAGCAGATGACGCCCGGAAGCCGCGTCTACCTGCACGGCGTGGACGTGGGCTCGGTGGACCACGTGGGGCTTGCGAAGGGCGGCGTCGTCCTGGACGTCTCGGTGAGCCAGACCGTGACCCTGCCGCACGACAGCAAGGCCTTGATCCAGTCCTCCGGCTTCCTCGGTACCCAGACGCTCGTCCTGGAGCCCGGCAACGCTTCGGAACCCCTGGCCGCGGGCGACACGATCGCGGCCGTGCCGGCTCCCGACCTTCAGACCATGGCCGGCTCGCTCGGAAAAGACGCGCAGTCGGTCCTGGACCGGACCCGGCGGCTGCTGGCCGACAGCGTGATCGCCGCCATGCACTCCAGCGCCGAGGACCTGTCGGGGACGATGCACGATCTCCGGGGGCTGGTCGACAGCGAGCGCCAGACCCTGGCATCGCTGATCGAGAGCCTCGACAAGACCTCCTCGCAGCTGGCCGGGGCCACGTCGGGACCCGAGCTCCGGGAGACGCTCGTCCGGATCGACTCTCTCACGGGACGGCTGCATGAGACGAGCAAGGGCCTGGACGCGTCGAGCCGCTCCCTGGCGTCGATCCTCGAGAAGGTCGATGGCGGACAGGGCTCTCTGGGCAAGCTCGTGAACGACGCCAACCTGTACGACAAGGTCACGGCGGCGGCGGAGAACATCCAGTCGGCCTCGGAGGAGATCGCACTGCTCACGAAGGACATTCGCGAGCGCCCCGAGCGCTACCTCAAGGGCCTCAAGTTCTCGGTGTTCTAGACCCGCGAGGTCGCGGGGCTACAACCCGGTCGGGTTGTCCAGGAAGCTCCATTCCAGACCATACTCCTCGGCCAGGTGCCCGGCCAGCGCCCGCACCCCGAAGGTCTCGGTGGCGTAGTGCCCCGCATACATGAGATTCATCCCCCACTCCATGGCGTCGTGGTAGGTGTGGTGGGACCCTTCGCCGGTGATGAACGTGTCGAGCCCCTCCGCCCGTGCCTGAGGGAGGAGCGAGGCAGCCGCTCCGGTCACGATGCCCAGCCGCCGCACGTGGGCCGGACCGCCCGGGACGACGATCGGGCGGGTGCCGCACGCCTTCTCCAGCCGCTCGGCCAGCTTCTCCCGCGGCAGGTCGGCGGCGGTCCACACGCCGAGGCCCTCGAGCCCCTGGTGCGTCCCGAACCGGCCCTCCACCGGGAAGCCGAGGGCGCCGGCGAGGAGGACGTTGTTGCCGACGCGGGGGTGCACGTCCAGGGGCAGGTGTGCCGAGTACACGGCGAGATCGGCCTCGAACAGGGCGCGGAGCCTCCGGTAGCTGCGCCCGGTGACGGGGAGCGGATCGCCCCAGAACAGCCCGTGGTGCACGAGGAGGAGCTGCGCCCCCTGCCCCACGGCCGCCTCGATCGACTCCTGGCACGCGTCGACCGCGCCCGCGATCCGGTCCACCGGCGAGCGACTGGCCACCTGGAGACCGTTGTAGGCTCCGGCGTAGTCCGGGATCTCCGCCACGCGCAGGTAGCGGTCCAGGTACTCGATCAGCTCCTTCAGCTCGGCCATGGGATCCTCCCGGTCGAAGGCCTCACTCCCACTCGATCGTGGCCGGGGGCTTGGACGACACGTCGTACACCACCCGGTTGACGCCCGGGACCTCGTTGATCAGGCGGGAGGCGGTGCGCCCCAGCACCTCGTAGGGCATCGGGTACCAGTCGGCCGTCATCCCATCCCGGCTGGTCACGGCTCGCAGGGCGACCACGTTCTCGTAGGTGCGCGCGTCGCCCATCACGCCCACCGACCGCACCGGGAGATGCACGGCGAACGCCTGCCAGATCTCGTCGTACAGCTCCGCGGCCCGGATCTCCTCGAGGTAGATGGCGTCGGCGGCCCGCAACGTCTCGAGCCGATCGGCGGTCACCTCTCCCAGGATGCGGATGGCCAGACCGGGGCCCGGGAAGGGGTGTCGACCCACCATCTCCTCGGGGAGTCCCAGCTCCCGACCGACGTCCCGCACCTCGTCCTTGAACAGCTCCCGCAACGGCTCGACCAGCTCGAACGGGTGGTCGGGCCGCAGCCCACCCACGTTGTGGTGCGACTTGATCGTGGCTGACGGCCCGCTCACCGAAGTCGACTCGATCACGTCCGGGTACAGCGTGCCCTGTACCAGATAGCGGGCGTCACCGTGGCGGCGGGCCGCCTCCTCGAACACGTCGATGAAGGTGTGACCGATGCGGATCCGCTTCTCCTCCGGGTCCTCGACGCCGCGCAGGCGTTCCAGGAAGCGCGCCGAGGCGTCCACCACCTCGAGCCGAAACCCGAGGTGCGCTCCGAACACCCGCTGGACCGACTCGCGCTCGCCCTTCCGGAGCAGGCCCGTGTCCACGAAGATGCAGGTCAGTCGATCCCCGATCGCGCGGTGGACGAGCGCCGCGGCCACCGACGAGTCGACCCCGCCCGACAGGCCGCAGATCACGGTCGCCTCCGGGCCCACCTGCTCCCGGATCGCCTCCACGCGCGACTCCACGATGCTGCCCGGGGTCCATTCGCCGGCGCACCCGCAGATTCCGAACACGAAGTTCTCGAGGATCTCCTCGCCGCGGGTCGTGTGGGCCACCTCGGGATGGAACTGGACGCCGTAGATCTCCCGGGTCGCGTGCCGGAAGGCGGCCACGGGGAGGCTCGCGGTCCCGGCCAGGACTTCGAAGCCCTCGGGCGCCGTCTCGACGTGGTCTCCGTGGCTCATCCACACGGTCGTCGCCTCGCCCGGACCGAAACCCCGGAACAGCCGGTCGGGATCGCGGATCTCCATCTGGGCGCGCCCGTACTCCCGTCGCGCCCCGCCCACCACGCGCGCGCCCGCCCACCGTGCCAGGAGCCCCATCCCGTAACAGATGCCCAGCACGGGGACTCCCAGCTCCAGGAGGCTCGGGTCGAGGTCCGGCACCCCCTCATCGTAGACGCTGGCGGGACCGCCCGAGAGGATGATCCCGGCCGGACCCCACTGGCGCACCCACTCCGGCGTGCGGTCGGGTCCGTGGATCTCGCAGTAGACCCGCTGTTCCCGAACGCGGCGGGCGATGAGCCGCGTGAACTGCGACCCGTAGTCGAGGATGAGGATGCGGTCGGTCACGCGCGACTCTCCATCAATAGGCCCGGGCCCACAGGGCCTCGGCGGCGGCGGCCTCTCCACACACCAGGCAGCGCCCGGGCGACGGATCGGAACGGAACTCCTCGTCGGGGAGGACGCGGATGGTGGCGCCCGTGTCCTCCTTGGCCTTCGCCTCGCATGCCTCCGAGCCACACCAGCCGGCGTACACGAATCCGCCTTCGCCCTCCATTCGCTCCCGGAACGTTCCGTAGTCATCCAGGCCCCGCACCGAGTGGGCCTCCCGACGTTGCCGGGCGGCGTCTCGGAGCTCGGCCTGGATGGCATCGACCAGCCGGGGTAGGACGGCGATGGCCTCGGCCTCGCCCAGGAACCGCTTGCGCTCCTCGCCTTCGGGCGTGAAGCGGCGCACGGCCACCACTTGCTGCCTGGCTACGTCACGCGGTCCGATCTCGACGCGGAGCGGCACCCCCTTGCGCTCCCACTCGTAGAACTTGGCACCGGGGTTGAGGGTGTCGCGCGCGTCGACGTGGACCCGGAGCTCTCCGGCGAGGACCGAGCGGAGGCGCTCGGCGGCCTCCAGCACGAGTACACGCTGGTCCTCGTCCTTCCAGATCGGTACGACCACCACCTGGTGGGGCGCGAGCCGCGGGGGCACGACCAGCCCCTGGTCATCCCCGTGCGTCATGATGAGGCCGCCCACCAGCCGCGTGGACACGCCCCACGAGGTATTGAACACGTAGTCGTGCTCACCCTCCTCCGTCTGGAACTGGACCTCGAAGGCCCGCGCGAAGTTCTGGCCCAGGTAGTGGCTCGTCCCGGCCTGGAGCGCGCGGTTGTCCCGCATCAGGGCCTCGGTCGCGAAGGTACGCTCCGCGCCGGCGAACCGTTCCCCGGGGGTCTTCTCCCCGGTCACGACCGGCATGGCCATGGTCTCCTCCATGAAGGCGCGGTACACGCCCAGCATGCTCCGCGTCTCCTCGAGCGCCTCCTCGGCCGTGGCGTGCGCCGTGTGACCCTCCTGCCACAGGAACTCGGTCGTGCGCAGGAAGGGGCGCGTCCGTAGCTCCCAGCGGACCACGTTGGCCCACTGGTTCAGGAGCATCGGCAGGTCGCGGTAGGACTGGATCCAGTCGGCGACGATGGGCCAGATGATCGCCTCGGACGTCGGGCGCACGACCAGCGGCTCCTCGAGCTCCTTGCCCCCGCCGCGCGTCACCACGGCGGTCTCCGGGGCGAAGCCCTCCACGTGCTCGGCCTCCTTCTCGAGCGCCGACAGGGGGAGGAAGAGCGGGAAGTAGGCGTTCTGGTGACCGGTCCGCTTGAAGCGCGCGTCCAGGTCGGCCTGCATCAGCTCCCAGATCCGATAGCCGTACGGACGGATCACCATGCAGCCGCGCACGGGCGAGTGCCCGGCCAGCTCGGCCTGCTGCACGATCTCGTTGTACCACGCCGAGAAGTCCTCGGACTGCGGCGTCAGCCGCGTGTCTTCCGCCATGTCACTCCCGTTCGTCCAGGAGGGGGGCGAGCGGCATCTCCTCCTCGCCCCCCGTCTCCATGCTCCTCGCGACCACCACGCCGCGGGCCACTTCGTCGGGTCCGAGCACCAGGGCTCGCGAGGCTCCCGCCTGATCGGCCGCCTTGAACTGCCGTCCCACGCTGCGACCCCTGTAGTCGAATCCCACCCTCCGTCCCCGGGAGCGCAGCGCCCGGACCAGGCGCAGGGCCAGGTCCCGCTCCGCGTCCGACACGAACACCACGAAGTCCTCGACCGCCGGGGCCACCTCGGGGACGAGCTCCCTCTCCTTGAGGAGTTCGCCCAGCACGACATCGCCCATGCCGAAGCCGAGCGCGGGCGAATCCGTGCCGCCCAGGGCGGCCAGCAGGTCGTCGTAGCGTCCGCCGCCGCAGATGGCGCGTAGCTCGCCACGCCGATCCCACAGCTCGAACACCAGGCCGGTGTAGTAGGCCAGACCACGCACGAGGCCGGCGTCGAATTCCGCGAACCCGCCCAGGCCGAAGGCGTCCAGGTGCCCGAAGAAGCGCTCCAGCCGGCCCGCGGCCTCGAGGACGTCGCTGGCCTCGCCGTAAGCCTCGACCACCTCGCGCAGCGACAGCTCGCCGAGGGCCAGGATGCGACGGGCGCCCTCCCCGTCCGCTCCGGCGGCCACCAGCGTCTCGCTCGTCTTCTCCTCGGGCTCCCGGTCGGCCTTGTCGAGCGCTTCGAAGGCGGCCAGCAGTCCCTCCTCGGGCACGCCGCACTGGATCAGAACGGCCCGTACGAGCCGCCGATCGGAGATCCGGGCCACGAAGTCGTCCGGGCCGAGCCCGAACGCCCGAAGCATGTCGATGGCCGCCGCCACCAGCTCCGCGTCCGCGATCACGTGCGCCTCACCCACGATGTCGAGGTTGAGCTGGAAGTGCTCCCTCGTCCGCCCGCGCTGCGGGCGCTCGTAGCGAAACAGCTGCGGGATCGAGAACCACTTGATCGGCTTGGGGAGCGCCGCGGCCCGGGCCGAGACCATGCGGGCGAAAGTCGGGGTCATCTCGGGCCGGAGCGCGACCTCGCGGTCCCCCCGGTCCGTGAACGCGTACAGCTGACCGACGATCTCCTGGCCCGATTTGCGTGTGTACAGCTCGAGAGGCTCCAGGGGGGGACCGTCGTACTCCACGAACCCGTACCGTTCCGCCACCTCCCGCCACACGCGAAAGATGTGGCGCCGGAGGGCCATGTCCTCGGGAAAGAACTCCCGGAAGCCGGGCAAGCTGCTGATATCCATAGAAGGCCGAATGTAGGCGGCGGCGAGCGAGGGCGGCAAGCAAAAGCCGGCCGGAGGCTGCCTCCGGCCGGCTGGACCGCCCCCGAGCGGGGGTATCGGGGGGCGCGGCGACGTCAGGCCACGGCGCCACACCATCGGTCGAAAGCATCCGTGAGGTCGGCCGCGATCGCCGCCGCCTCGCGTCCCTCGATCTGATGTCGTTCGAGCATGAACACCAGCTCGCCGTCCCTGAGGAGCGCGAGCGACGGCGACGACGGTCGGTAGCCGGTGAAGTACGACCGGGCCCGCTCGGTCGCCTCGAGGTCCATGCCCGCGAACACGGTGACCATACGGTCCGGACGGGCGTCGTGGCTCGAGGCCAGCGTCACCGCGGGCCTGGCGTTGCGGGCGGCGCACCCACACACCGAGTTCACGACCACGAGCACGGAGCCTTCTCCCGCGCCCAGCACGTCGTCCACCTCCTGGGGCGTGCGCAGCTCCTGCACGCCGATCTTCGTCAACTCCTCCCGCATCGGCTGCACCAGCCTCGGGTCGTATCGCATGGGCTTCCTCCCTGACTCGGTTCCTCAGTCACCGGCGTCGAGCGCTTCGAGGGCTTCGGCCACGGTGTGGCACGAGCCGGCTACTACTACCGTGCCGGGGCCGGCGAGTTCGCGAGCCCGCCCCAGCGCCTCCTCGAGCTCCGGCACCAGGGTGGTGCCCGGCGTCTCGCCGTGCGCGGCGGCGGGGTCCCAGCGGCGCTCCGACGGTGCCGACGCCGCCTGCGTGAGCACCACCTGCAGCCCCGCATCGAGCACCGCGCCCAGCATGGAGCGCCAGTCCTTGTCCGACAGGACCGCGAACACGACCACCCATGGCCGAGGGGGCGCCAGACGCCGCAGCGTGTCGAGCAGCGCCGCGACGCCGGCCGGATTGTGGGCCACGTCCACCACGCAGGTCCCGCCCGGCCCCTCCAGCATCTCGAAGCGGCCCCTCCAACGGACCCCGGCCAGGCCGGACCGCACCGTCTCATCGGAGATCCGCAGGGGCAGCGCATCGAGCGCCAGGAGCGCCGTCCCCACGTTGAAGGCCTGGTGGATCCCGGGAAGCGGGACCCTCACACCCAGTCCGCCGGGCCGCGCCGCGGAGGTGTAGACGAAGGAAGTACCGGCCCGCTCGACCATGACGTCCCCGACCGTGGCGTCCCGACCGAGCCGCAGGAGCGGAGCACCCACCTTCCGGGCCCGCGCCTCGGCGACCCCCAGCGCCTCGTCCGGGAGCGGTCCCAGCGCCGCCGGGACGCCCGCCTTGAAGATGCCCGCCTTCTCCCCGGCGACCTCCGAGAGCGTGTCTCCCAGCCACGCGGTGTGCTCGAGCGCCACGCTCGTGAGCGCGCAAGCCTCGGGCGAGAGCACGTTCGTGGCATCCAGGCGACCGCCCAGACCGACCTCGACGGCGGCCCACTCGACACCCGCTTCGGCGAAAGCTAGGAAGCCGAGGACGGTGAGCACCTCGAAGTACGTGGCGCTCGAGCCCTCCGAGACGCGCAGGAGCCGTTCGGCGCAGGACTCGAGGAGGTCGGCGGACGCCGGCCGGCCCGAGACCCGGATCCGCTCCTCGACGCGGAACAGGTGGGGAGAGGTGTACAGACCCGTCACGTGCCCGCTCTCGCGCAGGACGGCCTCGATCGAGGCCGCCGCCGAGCCCTTCCCGTTGGTGCCTCCCACGTGGATCGCCCGGAAGGCGGTCTCGGGATGGTCCAGGACGGCCAGGAGGTCCCGGGTCCGATCGAGCCCCCAGCGCATGGTCGTGAGCGGACGGGAGCCGAGGAGTCGCTCGACGGCGCTCACGGAACCAACGCAGGGGACGGTGGAACGGCTCAGCACATGTGGCCGAGGAGGACGCTCACCCTCTCCTTGAGCTCGCCGCGAGGAACGATCTGATCCACCATCCCGTGCTCGAGCAGGAACTCGGAGCGCTGGAATCCCTCCGGAAGGTCCTGGCGGATCGTCTCGCGGATCACCCTGGGCCCCGCGAAGCCGATGAGGGCGCCGGGCTCGGCCAGGATGACGTCTCCCAGCATGGCGTAGCTGGCCGTGACGCCGCCGGTGGTCGGATGCGTCAGGATGCTCAGAAAGGGAAGACCGGCGTCGGCGACACGATCGAGAGCGGCCGACGTCTTGGCCATCTGCATCAGCGAGTAGATCCCCTCCTGCATACGGGCCCCGCCCGAGGCCGACACGATGATCAGCGGGTCCCTCTCGTCCACCGCGCGCTCGGCCAGCCTGCGGATCTTCTCCCCGACGACCGACCCCATGGAGCCGCCGATGAAACGGAATTCCATCGCCCCCAGCTTCACCTGCCGTCCGTCCACCCGACCGGAGCCGGTCCGGATGGCGTCCTCCGGTCCCACTTCCTCGCTGGCCGCCTCGATCCGGTCCCGGTAGCTCTTCGAGTCGACGAATCCGAGCGGGTCGGCCGAGCGCAGACCGGTGTCGAACTCCTCCTCGAAGCCCTCATCCAGCAGGAGGCCGGCGTAGGTGAGCGCGTCGATCCGGAAGTGATGACCGCAGGTCGGGCACACGTGGTCATTCTCGGCCAGTCGGCCGCTGTAGAGGATCTCTCCGCAGCCATCGCACTTCTCCCACACGTCCGGTGGGAGCTCGCGCTTCTGCGAGGTGATCTTCTGCTTCGGCTTCTTGAACCAGGACATGGTTCCTCTCGTGCGAGTCTGGAGTGGCGCGGCGGAATATAACCGGCCCGCCGGGCGTCGGGCGACATCAACTCTCGGCCGCCACCCTCTCCACCATGGCCAGGCCCGCCCACACCGACACGAGGAAGCTCCCCCCGTAACTCAGGAACGGGAGCGGCAGACCCGTGATCGGCATGAGCCCCACGGTCATACCCACGTTGATCACGAGGTGTGCGAACCAGACGCCGAACAGGCAGAAGACGACCGTGCCGCCGAACTCGCTCGGCGCGTCCCGCGCATCGGCGAGGATACGCCCCAGGAACCAGCCGAGCAGGGCCAGGAAGACCACCACGCCGATGAAGCCGAGCTCCTCTCCCACCACGGAGAAGATGAAGTCGGTGTGCTGCTCGGGAAGGAAGGCGAGCCGCTTCTGCGGGCCGTGCAGGTACCCCTGGCCCAGCAGTCCTCCCGAGCCGATGGCCACCTTGGATTGGACCAGGTGCCAGCCCGAGCCCCGGGGGTCGGCATCGGGGTTCAGGAACACGAGCAGCCGGTCCTGCTGGTAGGGCTCCAGCCGGGACCACAGCGGCAGCGTCAGCGCACCCGTCGCCACGTTGGCCGCCAGGACCGCCAGGGATTCGCTGAGGTACGGCCGGTGCACGTACAGGAAGGCGGCCAGCACGACGATCCACACGCCCCACACGACCGCCGAGAAGCCAAGCAGCAGGCTGACGCCCGGGCTGACCAGGAGGAACAGCATCGCCAGCGGCACCCCCGCCCAGTAGAGGGCCGCGATGAGGATCACACCGAAGATGATGGCGCTTCCGAGGTCGGGCTGAGCGAGCACGAGGACCATGGGGACCAGCACCACGAGGACGGGCTTCCAGAGCTCGATCAGTCGGCCGGCGGGGGTACCGTTGCCCGACACGGTCCTGGCGAGGAGCAGGATCGTCGCCAGCTTGGCGAATTCGGCGGGCTGAAGGCGCGCCGGCCCGAGGTTGATCCAGCTCCGCGTGCCTCCCGGACCCGTGCCGACGACCAGTACGATGCCCAGGAGGGCGAGTGCCGCCACGTAGGCGCCCGGGGCGGCCCACTCGAGCCAGCGGAGCGGCACCCGCGAGACGACCACGAACCCCGCCAGCGCGATGGCCAGCCACAGCAACTGTCGCCGCCAGATGCCCGTGGCCACGGACGGGACGTCGACCTGCCCCGCCGAGAAGATCATGGCGAGCCCCAGGGCGCTCAGGAGAAGGGCGAGCCCCAGGAGCTGGACGTCGCCGACCTGCTCCCGCCAGCGGGCGCCCTCGCTCACCGGCCCTCCCCGGCGACCCCGGTGTCCGCGGCCGGAGCCGCTGCGCTGTCGGCCGGCGCCGGGTGGATCTCCTCCAGGTAGCGCTCGACGATCGCCGAGACGTAAGGCACGGCCAGTGACACGGTGTTGTCCGGGTGGCCGTGCTCCACCACCGCCGCGACGACGATGTCGGGGTCCTGCGCGGGCGCGAATGCCACGAACCAGGAGTGCGGCGCGCCCTGGGGGTTCTGCGCGGTGCCGGTCTTGCCGGCCATGGTCCAGCGCTCCAGGCGCCACGGGTAGGCCGTCCCCTTCGGATCGTTGACCACGCTCACCAGCGCATCCACCAGCTGGCGGCGCTCGGCATCGGGGAGGTCCAGCGACCAGTCGACCCGTCGGCGCTCCAGGGCCCGGCTGCGGAGCAGGTGAGGCACGATCGGCCGGCGTCCCGTGGCCAGGGCCGCGTAGAACAGGACCTGGCGCAGCAGCGGCTGCTGGTTCTCGCCCTGTCCGATGGCCAGGTTCAGGACCACCGACTCGGTCCACCCTCGCGGCCCGTACCGGCGGTCGAACCATTCGCGCGACGCGGGAAAGTAGCCCGCCGCCTCGTGTGGGAGGTCGATGCCGGTGGGATCGCCGAAGCCGAGCCGGTGCGAACCGTCCATCATCGCGTCCAGGCCCAGCTTCATGCCCAGCTGGTAGAAGTAGACGTCGCAACTCTGCTCGATCGCCCCCGCAAGGCTCAGGGAGCCGTGACCTGCCGGTTTCCAGCACCGCCACACACGGGTCCCGTAACGAAGGGCGCCCCGACAGGGTATGTCCATGTGGTCGCCGATCGAGACCACACCTCGTCGCATCGCGATGGCGGAGATCACGGGCTTGAAGGTCGAGCCGGGGGGATAGGCCGCGCCGGTGACCCGGTTGAGCAGCGGCTTGGCCGGATCGTCGCGCAACGACTCCCACGTGTCCACATCCACGCCGCCCACGAACGCGTTGGGGTCGAACTCGGGATGGCTGTAGAAGAGCAGCGCCTCACCGGTGTGCGGGTCGACCGCCACCACCGCTCCGCGATGGTCGGGCGGGAAGGTCGAATCCGCGAAGTCCTGAAGCTTCATGTCCAGTCCGAGCTCCAGATCGTGCCCCGGCACCGGGGGAACGGCGGGACCGGGCCCCATCTCGCGGACGATCGAGCCGAGCGCGTTGACCTCGACGTAGCGGACGCCCGGATCACCTCCCAGGGTGTCCTCGTACTCGCGCTCCAGGCCCATCTTGCCCACGATGCGACCCGCGTCGTAGCCCGCGAACGCCGGATTCTTGAGCTCGGATTCGCTGATCTCCCCGACGTAGCCGACCACGTGGGCGACCACGTGGCCGTCCGGGTAGCGACGGCGTGGCCTCATGTCCACGACGGCCCTGCGGAACTCCGGCCGACGTTCCTCGATCGAGGAGACCTGCTGGAAGCTGGCGTCGTCGCTCACCAGGAGGGGACGCTGCGGGAGGGCCTCGTACTTCTGCATGAGCGCCTGCTGGTCCCGCGCGTCGAGGCCGAGGATCGGCGCCAACCGCGCGAGGCTGGCCCGAACGGTGTCCTCTCGGCCCGGGAGGAGGGACACCGAATAGCCGGGCACGTTCTCGGCGATCACGCGCCCGTTGCGGTCGTACATCGTGCCGCGCGGCGCAGGCACCGTGATGGCGCGCAGGCGATTCCGCTCCGAGCGCAGTTCGTAGCTGCTCGAATGGAGCACCTGCAGACGGAAGAAGGCGCCCACCAGAACGAGCACCGCGAGCACCAGCACGACCCGCGCACCCCGGGCCCGGTGGCGGCTCCGATCCGTCTTCTCGCTCTCGCCCAACATCGGGAGTCGCTACACCGCCGAGGGCCGCGAGGTCACCGCTCGCTCGACCAGGAGCACCAGGAGGGCCGTCAGGGCCGCCGAGACGGGCGACTGCACGAGCCATCCGAACCAGTCCAGCGGAGCGCCCACCGCGAGCAGCTCTCCCAGGTGGAGCGCCCACACGCCCACGAACGCGAAGGCTGGCAGGAACAGGGCGGAGTCGGCGAAGAACAGCTCACGGGCCCGGGCGGCCACGTAGCTTACCAGCGCGAAGGTCGCGGCCAGGGTGCCCATGCCCTCCAGGGCCATGGCCCCCTCGAGCAGGCCGGCCCCGAATCCCACGACGGCCGCGGTCCCGGGCCGCACGTGTAGGGCGGCCAGCATGAGGGCGCCCGCCAGCAGGTCGGGCGCGAAGGGTCGGGCTACCAGGAGCGGACGCAGCAGGAAGTGGGCGACCAGCAGCGCCGCGATCGTGAGGACCGTCATCAGGCCGCCGCCCGTGGCGTTGTTCACGGCCCTGCCGGCCTGCGCCACACGAGCGCCACGTCCACCTGCTCGGGCCGGACCGCCGGCTCGACGCGATAGCTCTTCTCCCATCCGGACTCGACGGCCGACACCGAGCGCACCGTGCCGACGGGGATGCCCGGAGGATACAGGCCGCCGAGCCCGGACGTGTACAGAACCGTCCCCGGGGGAATGTCGGTCTGGTAGGGCGCTCCCTCCAGGATCATCATCGGCTGGTCGGGGTCGTCCCCGGCCCGCACGATCCCGCTGGCCGTGCCGGTCGCGGTGCGGACGCTGACCCGGAAGTCGGGATGCGTCCAGAACTGGCCCCGCGTGGCGTGAGCGGTGGACGACCGGAGCACTCCCACGAGCCCCCGGGCAGTGAACACCCCGGCGGGCGCTCGCACGCCGTCGTCCGAGCCCCTGCGTACCAGGAAGGTCTGGTCCTCCCCCCCCGGTACCCGACCGGGCTCGAGCTCGACCGCGACGAGGGTGTCTGAAGGTCGGGGGCCCAGCGATAGGACCTCGCGAAGGCGAGCGTTCTCCTCCAGGGCCTGGCGGGCCTCGATCAGGTCCCGGGCGAGCGAGTCGCGCTCCGTCTCCAGGACCGCCAGGCGGGCCGAGAGTCGCGTGCGGCGCGCCACGGCCTCCTGGGTCAGGAGGACGGGCGCGAGGACGGAGGAGCGGAGCGCGTGCGTCAGCACGAGGCGTCGGGCGGGTGTCAGGACGCCAATGAGGGTGCCGACCAGCACGCACAGGACGGTGACCGCCAGGTCCACCCTTCCCCGGCCCGGCTCGCTCACGCCCGTGAAAGCCACCCGTGGGTCAGGTCGTCAGGACGTTCCGATAGCGGTCGAAGTCGTCCAGGATCCGACCCGTTCCCCGCACCACGCACGTGAGAGGCTCCTCGTCCACGTGGATGGGCAGACCCGTCTCCTCGCGGAGCAGGACGTCGAGGCCGCGGACGAGCGACCCGCCTCCGGTCATCGTGATGCCCCGATCCACGATGTCCGACGCCAGCTCCGGTGGGGTGATCTCGAGCGCCCGTCGGACCGCACCCACGATCTGCTGAATGGGCTCCTGCATGCACTCGCGGATCTCGGCCGAGTGGACACGGACCGTCTTGGGGATGCCCGACACCAGGTCGCGCCCCTTGACCATCATCTCGCGCTCCTCCCCGTCCGGGTAGGCGGACCCGATCTGGATCTTGATCGCCTCGGCCGTGGGCTCTCCGATGAGGAGGTTGTAGTTCTTGCGGAGGAAGGTGACGATCGCCGCGTCGAGCTCGTCGCCGGCCACGCGGATCGACGTGTCGGCCACCGATCCCGACAGCGCGATCACGGCGATCTCCGTCGTTCCGCCGCCGACGTCGATCACCATGTTCCCGGTGGGCGTCTCGACCGGAAGGCCCACCCCGATGGCGGCCGCCATGGGCTCGGCCACCATATAGACCTCCTTGGCCCCTGCCGCATGGGCGCTCGAGCGGACGGCCCGCCGCTCCAGCTCGGTGATCCCGGAGGGCACGCCCACGACCACCCGTGGACGGATCTTGAAGAACCGGTTCGAGGTGACGGTCTTCAGGAAGAAGCGCAGCATGATCTCGGTGACGTCCACGTCGGCGATCACGCCGTCCTTGAGTGGACGCACGGCCTCGATACCCGTCGGCGTTCGGCCCAGCATGCGCTTGGCCTCGAGGCCGATCCCCTTGATGCGTCCGCTGCCCTTCTCCATGGCCACGACGGATGGCTCGTTCAGGACGATCCCCTCGCCCTTGACGTAGACCACCGTGTTGGCCGTGCCAAGATCGACGCCTATGTCGTTGATGGGCAGCAGGCTACCCCTCCGAAACCATTTGGCCATGCGAGAACCCGACGAAAGCTAGAGCTGCGCCCGACCCGGATCGCGGCCGAGGGGTCGGCGACGCGTCCGGACTGGCCCGACCGGGAGGGCGTGAGGAGGCTCACCCTCCGGGAACCGGCGCAATCTAGACCGACGTCCCGTGCGGCGAAAGGAGATCGCGGAGCCTCAGGCCCGGTCGGTCCGCCGCGTCGACGGGAGGCTCAGAGCACCTCCTCGAGCGGCGTGTACGGAAGATCGAAGACCTCGGCCACCGCCGCGTAGCTGCAGCGGCCCTCCACGACGTTCAGACCGCGCGCCAGGGACGTGTCATCCCGACACGCCGCGCGCCATCCTCGTGCCGCCAGGGTGAGGGAATAGGGGAACGTCGCGTTCGTGAGCGCCAGCGTGGAGGTCCTCGGGACGGCCCCGGGCATGTTCGAGACGCCGTAGTGCACGACCCCGTCCACCACGTAGGTCGGGTCAGCATGGGTGGTCGGGTGGATGGTCTCGACGCAGCCGCCCTGGTCGACCGCCACGTCCACGACCACCGACCCCTCGCGCATCCGGGCCAGATCTTCGCGCCGCACCAGCTCCGGTGCCTTGGCCCCGGGCAGCAGCACGGCCCCGACCAGCAGGTCCACGCGTTCGAGCTGGTCGAGTATGTGATGCCGGTTCGAGTACAGGAGGTCCACGTTGGCGGGCATCACATCGGACAGGTAGCGCAGCCGGTCCAGGTCCACGTCGAGCACGGTCACGTGCGCTCCGAAGCCGGCGGCGATCTTGGCGGCGTTCGTGCCGACCACGCCGCCGCCGAGGATCACGACCTCCGCGGGCAGGACGCCCGGTACACCGCCGAGCAGGATGCCACGGCCGCCGGACACCTTCTCCAGATACTTGGCCCCTTCCTGCACGGCCATCCGGCCCGCCACCTCCGACATGGGCGTCAACAGCGGGAGCTCGCCGCTGGGGAGCTGCACCGTCTCGTAGGCGATGGCCACACAGCCGCTGCCGAGCACGGCCTCCGTGAGCTCGCGGTCGGCCGCGAAGTGGAAGTAGGTGAACACCACCTGGCCGTCACGAAGACGGCCGTACTCGGGGCCCACCGGCTCCTTCACCTTGACGACCATCTCGGCCGTCCCCCACACCGCACCGGGCCCGTCGGCGATCTCCCCTCCGACCCTCTCGTACGCCTCGTCGGGGAATCCGCTCCCCGCCCCGGCCTCCGTCTCGACCAGGACCCGGTGGCCAGCGCGCACCAGCGCCTCGACGCCCGAGGGCACGAGTGCGACCCTGTTCTCATCCGGTTTGATTTCCCTCGGCACGCCGACGATCATGGCTGAGCTCCTGCGTCGTTTCTTATCAGTTCAGGCCGGAGCGAGCTCGAGCACCGCCGCTCGGTCCGGTTCGAAGAGGGCCGCCGCTTCGGCGGCCTCATCGACGGTGATTCCGTCGATGAGCCTGGCGAGCTCGTCCATCGTTCTGAAGGGCTCACCGTAGAGTGCGGTCCCGGCGAGTCGGTGCATACGCGATGCCGGGGACTCCAGCGACAGCATCGCGGATCCCTTGAGCTGCTCTCTCGTGGAGGCGAGCTCCTGCGGTCGGAGACCCTCGCGAGCCAGGACGTCCAGCTCCTGGAGCATGGCCTCGCGCGCCTCCTCCGCCGTCTCGGGTCGGGTCGCCAGGTAGGCCCCGGCGTGCCCCGCCCTCCCGTAGAACGCATGGAAGCTGTAGATCGTGTAAGCCAGGCCCAGCTCCTCGCGAACGCGCTGGAACAGCCGCGAGCTCATGCCCTCGCCCAGCGCCGTCTCCACGAGCACCGCGGCGTAGCGGAGTGGGTGCCCGTAGGGCACGCCGGGCACGGCAGCCACGACGTGGGCTTGCTGCCCGCCTTCCCGCTCGACCCGTCGCGTCCCGCGGCCCCAGGTCCGCGGCTCATCCACCGCGGCCGACCGGGCCGGCTCTTCCGCCGGAAGCCGCCCCAGCAGGGACTCCACCAGCGCCTCGTGGTCCACACGCCCGGCCGCGGTGAACACGGCGTTGGAACGCCGGTAGGCGCCCCGATGCAGGTCGCGGAGATCCCGCTCCGTCAGAGCCGATGCCGTCGTCCGGGTCCCGAGGATCGGCGCGCCGTAGGGGTGGCTACCGTACAGGAAGGGGGCGTGGAGCTCGAACACGAGCTGGTCGGGCGAATCCTCGACGCCGGCGATCTCCTCGAGCACGACCTCCCGCTCGGGCTCGAGATCGCGGGCCCGCAGCGTGGGCGAGAACACCATGTCGCACAGGACGTCGAGCGCGCGCTCGGTGTGGTCGGCCGGGACCCGGGCGGTGAACGCCGTGTGCTCGTGGGTCGTGTAGGCGTCGAGGTTGCCGCCGACCTCCTCGATCTCGAGGGCGATCTGCCGGGCGCTGCGCCGACCCGTGCCCTTGAACACCATGTGCTCGAGAAGGTGGGAGATGCCGCGGAGGGGCGCCGGCTCGTGGACGGTGCCCTGGCGGATCCACACCCCGGCGGCCAGGGAGCGGACGCCCTCCATCGTCTCGGTGAGGACCGTGAAGCCGTCCGGGAAGATCGAGCGCACGACGCCCGGCGCCAACCGTTCGGTGCGGGGATCCGTCCCCCCGGACGGCGGGGCGGGGGACGCCCGGGTGGCGGCCCCCGCGGCGCCGACGCTCCCGCTCTCGGACCCAACCCGCCCGGGTCCCCGGGAGCCGCCCCCGCCTCCCGTGGGCACCGAAGTAGCCCTCAGTTCTGCTCGGCCGCCAGGACAGCCTTACGGGAGAGCTTGAGCTGCCCCTTCTCGTTGATCGCCAGGAGCTTGACGCGCACCCGGTCGCCGCTCTTGACGACGTCCTCCGTGTTCTCCGTGCGCTTGTCCTCGAGCTCCGAAATGTGGCACAGGCCCTCGACACCCGGGAGGATCTCGACGAACGCGCCGAAGCTGGTCGTGTTCTTGACCACCCCTTCGTATACGCGGCCGACCTCGGGCTCCTCCACGAGAGCTTCGATCATCTGACGAGCACGTTCACCGCCCTCTCCGCCCGGCGAGGAGATGGTCACGACCCCGGAGTCCTCGATGTTGATCTCGGCTCCGGTCTCGTCCTGGATGGCGCGAATCGTCTTGCCCTTGGGACCGATGACCTTGCCGATCTTGTCGGGATCGATCTCCACCGTGATGATCCTCGGAGCGTGCTCCGACAACTCGCTGCGCGGCCGAGGCAGGGTCCGCGCCATGATCTCGAGGATGTGGAGCCTCGCCTGGTGGGCCCGCTCCAGCGCCTGCCGCAGTACCGCGACCTCCAGCCCTCCGGACTTGTTGTCCATCTGGATGGCCGTGATCCCCTGTTCGGTGCCGGCCACCTTGAAGTCCATGTCCCCGAGCGCGTCCTCGATCCCCAGGATGTCGGTGAGGACGGCCGTCTGGCCGCCTTCCTCGATCAGGCCCATGGCGATGCCGGCCACGGCGGCTCGCAGCGGAACCCCGGCATCCATCATGGAAAGCGACCCTCCGCACACCGACGCCATGGAGCTGGAGCCGTTGGACTCGAGGATGTCGGAGACGATCCGGATCGTGTACGGGAACTCATCGTAGGGCGGAAGGAGGGGTTGCAGGGCCCGTTCGGCCAGCATCCCGTGCCCGATCTCCCGACGACCCGGCCCGCGGAAGCGCCGCACCTCCCCGACGGAGAAGGGCGGGAAGTTGTAGTGGAGCATGAACGACTTGGACGTCTCCTCGAGCACGTCGATCGAGTCGATGCGCTGCTCGTCGCTCACCGTCCCCAGCGTCGTGACCGCGAGCGCCTGCGTCTGGCCTCGCGTGAACAGGGCGGACCCGTGCGGCCTGGGCAGGACGCCGACCTCGCACGTGATGGGTCGGATCTGGTCGAGCGCACGGCCATCCACGCGCTCGCCCCGCTCCAGGATCTGCCGGCGCATGACGTTCTTCTCGAGAGCGCGCGTGGCCTCGCCCACCTGCTGGAGGTGATCCGGGTAGCGCTCGGCCAGCTCCTCGGTCAGCTGATCACGGAGCGCCGACAGGGCCTGATTGCGCTCGTCCTTGCTCGGCAGGTTGAGCGCCTCCTGAACGCGAGCCTCCGCCGCCTCCCGAACGGCGTCCTCGAGGCCTTCCGGAATGTCCGGGCCCTCCCACTCGAACGGCTCGGGAGCGCCGCCGGCCATCTCGACCAGCTCCTTCTGGAGGTCGATGAGCTCGCGGATGGCCTCGTGCGCCACCTCCAGCGCCTCGATGAACAGATCCTCGGAAATCTCCACCGCAGCGCCCTCGACCATGACGATCGAGTCCTCGGTGCCGGCCACCACGATGTCGGTCTCGGAGAACTCCAGCTGCTGGAAGGTCGGATTGATCACCCACTCGCCGTCCAGGCGGCCGATGCGCACGCCGGCGATCGGGCCGTTCCACGGAATGGGCGACAGGCTGAGCGCCGCGGAGGCACCCAGCATCCCGAGCACGTCCGCGTCGTTCTCCTGGTCGGCCGAGATGATGAAGCAGGCGACCTGGGTCTCGTTCTGAAAGCCGTCGGGGAACAGGGGACGCAGGGGTCGGTCGATCTGGCGAGCAGAGACCGTCTCCTTGTCGCCCGGCCGCCCCTCGCGCTTGTAGAACCCGCCCGGGAACTTGCCCGCCGCGTAGCTCTTCTCGCGGTATTCTACCGTGAGCGGGAAGAAGGGGAGGTTGGAGCGCTTGCGCTCGGCCACCGCCGCCACCAGCACCGCCGTCTCGCCGAACTGCAGGTACACGGCGCCGTCCGCCTGTCGTGCCATGCGGCCGGTCTCGATCACGAGCGGTCGACCCCAGAACTCTCTCTCGATCCTGTGACTCATCGCTGTCGTCCCTCTATCCAATGGCTCGTTGCTTTTCGTCGTCTCTTCGACATCGTCGGTCGCCCGCCTGGAGGGACCCCATCATCACGAGGGCCGCCCGACGCGCACGGAACGGCGCCCGGCGGCCCCTGCATGGTCCCGCGGCGGGATGGAGCGAAGCGGGCGGTCAGTGACGCAGCCCCAGCTCCTCGATCACCCATCGGTAACGCTCCAGGTCGTGCCCGCGCAGGTAGCTCAGCAGCCGACGCCGCCGTCCCACCATCGTGAGGAGGCCCCGGCGGCTGTGGTGGTCCTTGGGGTGCTCGCGGAAGTGCTCGGTGAGCTCTTCGATGCGCGCCGTGAGGAGCGCGATCTGCACGGCCGCCGAGCCGTGGTCGTTCTCGTGTCGGCCGAACTTCTCGGCGATCTCGGCTGTCTTGTCGGCGGTCAGGGGCATGTCCTCCCTCGTCACTGTCGAGGCCGTGCCGGGCCTCCCGGTTCCATCCCGTCGCGAGCGGCGGCCACTCGGTCGGCTGCCAAGTCAACAATCATAGTCGCTTCTACCCTTCCTGTAAAGAATGTGCCAGGCTGCGAGCCACGGCCCGCCTCACGTCCCGGAGGCGGCGAAATAAGCGCGAGCTTCCCGCACATCCTCGCGCATCTGCTGGACCAGCTCGGCGGCCGACGTGAACGGGAGAACGTCCCTGAGGCGGGAGAGGAATTCCACCCGCACGGGCTCCCCGTACAGGTCCCCATCGAAGTCCAGGAGATACAGCTCGATCGACGGAGGGCTGCCCGGGAAGGTCGGCCGCGGTCCCAGGTGCACGACGCCCTTCCGGATCTCGGTCCGCAGGCTGGCACGCACGGCGTAGATCCCCGGCGGCGGCAGCAGCTTGGCGCCACCGGGCGGCTGGAGGTTGGCGGTGGGGAATCCGAGATCCCGGCCCCTTCCCTGCCCGTGCACGATCGGCGCCTGTATCGAGTACGGCCGACCCAGGCCGAGGGCGGCGTCCTCCATCCGCCCCTCGCCGACGGCCTGGCGGATCCGGGTCGACGAGATCGACCCGCCAGCCACGCTCACGTCGCCGACCACGTCGACGTCGAAGCCCAGCTCGGTACCCAGACGCCGCAGCGTCTGGATGTCCCCCGACCGGTCGCGGCCGAAGCCGTGGTCGTAGCCGATGACCAGCTCGCGGACACGGAAGCGGCCGACCAGGAAGGTCCGAACGAACGCCTCCGGCGAGTAGCGCGAAAGCGCACGAGTGAAACGGAGGAAGGCCACGTAGTCGAGGCCCGTCTGTGCGAGGATCTCCTTCTTCTCGTCGGGCGTGGTGAGGAGTGCGGGCGCCTGCTCGGGACGCACCACCGTGAGTGGGTGCCGGTCGAACGTCACCAGCACGCTCGACAGGCCCCGGGCTCCGGCCCGGTCCACGATTTCGGCCAGGACCGCCCGGTGTCCGCGGTGCACACCATCGAAGGTGCCCACCGTGAGGACGGTGCCCCCCACTTCCGGGGGCAGGCCGCTCGGCCCGCCTCCCGCGGGACGGCCTTCACCGGCTCGCATCGCCCCCTCAGGCGGCATCGAGCACGACGCGGGGCTGGAGCACCGTTCCCAGCGGCTCGGCCACCGCCACCAGCACGCCGGCCCGAAGGAGCGTCACCGGACTTACGCTCCCACCGCTCCCGGCACCATCGGCCCCTGAAACCATCGGCCCGGCGGCCCTGACGCCGGGAACCACGCTCCCGCGCGGCACCGCTCCGCCGTGCCGTACGCGCTCGATCTCGTCGGTCTCGAGCTCCCTGGACGGCAGCCAGGCCAGCGCCGCCGCAGGCGAGCGCCACGCCCCGGACCCCTGCAGGTCGCGCGCCCCGCTCGCTTGCAGCTCGGCGTCCGCGACAGCCTCGGCCACGGCGAACGGCCCGATCGCGGTCCGCCGCAGGGTGCGCAGGTGGGCGCCGCAGCCCAGCGCCCTCCCCAGGTCGCGCGCCAGCCCCCGGATGTACGTGCCGGCGCCCACGACGGTCTCGACCTCGAGCTCGGGAGGGTCGAAGGAGACGATCCGAAAGGAGTCCACCTGGACCGGCCGGGCCTCCAGCCGCAGCTCCTCCCCGGCACGGGCCGCCTCGTAGGCCCGACGCCCGCCCACCTTCACGGCCGAGAATCGCGGCGGAACCTGCTCGATCCGTCCCGTGAGCTCCGCGGCCGCGGCTTCGACACCGCCCCGATCCACCTCGCGCCACGTCTCCGAGCGGCTCACCACGTCGCCCTCCGGGTCGTGGGTCGAGGTCTCGACGCCCAGGTGCACCCTGGCACGGTAGCTCTTGGGGAGGAGGTGCAGGTAGCGAACCAGACGGGTGGCCCGTCCCACGCACAGCAGCAGGAGGCCCGTCGCGAACGGATCGAGCGTGCCCGCGTGCCCTAGGCGGCGGACGTCGAGGCACCGGCGGGCGAGGCGCACCACGTCCGTGGAGGTGGGTCCGGCCGACTTGTCGACCAGGAGGACACCGTCGGGACCCTCTTCAGGGCTCCGCGCGGTCATCCGCTCCGTCGCTCCCCGGGTCCTCGTCGCCCTCCAGCGCCTGGTCGAGCAGGGCCTCGATGCGCCGGGCGCGCTCGAGGCTCCGGTCCTCCTCGAAGCGCAGCTCCGGGATCCGACGCAGGTGGAGCTCCTTGCCCAGCGCGTGGCGGAGATAGCCGCCCGCGCTGTGGAGGCCCGCGAGCAGCTCTTCCATCGACCGGTCGCTCTCGACGGTCCTCACGTAGACGGTGGCATGCTCGAGGTCGGACGTCACGTCCACGTCGGTGACGGTCACCAGGCCGACCCGGGGGTCCTTGACCTCCCGCCGGATGAGGCGCGAGAGCTCCTCGCGCAGGAGCTGGTTCAGCCGGCGCACGCGGCGGCGCCCGGTCACGGACCGCTCCCGGCCACGGGGCGCATACGAGCGCCGTATGGAGCGACCGAGCCGGCGCGGGATCGTGCCCTCAATAGAGAACCGTCTCGTGCTCGACGACGTGGGCCCGGGGGTCGGACGCCACGTGGTCGTCGAGCTTCGAGAGGATGGACTCGGCCAGACGGCGATCCGAGGTGACCAGTGCGGCACACAACTCGGCCCGCTGCCACTCGTCCTGAAGGTCCGTCTCGGCGACCGACACGCCGAACCTGGACCGCATCCGGTCGCGAAGGCTGTGGACCACCTTGCGCTTGGCCTTGAGCGAACGGCATCCGGGCAGATGCAAGACCCACCGGGCGACGCCTACGACGGCGGACAAGATACGGGAGGCTGCGATCCGGAACGGGGACGGGCTCGAGCCCTAGGAGGCGGCACTCTGAGACAGCGTCCGTGCGATCTCCTCCACCCGATAGCACTCGATCACGTCGCCGACCTTGACGTCGTTGTAGCCCGCGATGGACAGTCCGCACTCGTAGCCTTCCCGCACTTCGCGGACATCGTCCTTGAAGCGTTTGAGGCTGTCCATGCTGCCCTCGTAGACCACCACCCCGTCACGCAGGAGGCGGAGGGGCAGGTTGCGCTGGATCTGGCCCGTGGAGACGTAGCAGCCGGCCACCGTTCCGACCTTCGGGACCCGGAACAGCTGTCGCACCTCCGCCGAACCGACCACGATCTCCCGCTCCTCGGGCTCCAACATGCCCTCGAGCGCGTCGCGCACGTCCTGTACGGCCTCGTAGATGACGTCATAGGTACGGATCTCGACACCCTCCGACTCGGCCACCGATCGAGCCTTGTTGTCCGGCCGCACGTGGAACCCGAGGATCGTGGCATCGGACGTCGTGGCCAGCAGGACGTCGGACTCGTTGATCGCACCCACGCCGCGGTGGATGACCTCGACGGCCACTTCGTCGGTGCTGAGTCGCTCCAGCGAATCGGACAATGCCTGCACGGAGCCGTCCGTGTCGCCCTTGATGACCAGGTTGAGCATCGCCTGCTCCCCGGCCTGGATCTGCTCGAAGACATCCTCGAGTCTCGTGCCCTTGGCCCGCCGTCGGATGTCCTTTTCGCGCTCGAGCTGCTGTCTGCGGGTGGCGATCTCCCGGGCCCGGTCGGCACCGAGGGCCACCAGCGAGTCGCCGGCCTGGGGCACCGCCTCGAGGCCCAGCACCCGGACCGGTGTGGCCGGACCGGCGCTCTCCACGTTGTTTCCGCGCTCGTCGAGCAGAGCCCGCACGCGCCCGGCGTGCAGCCCGCACAGGAAGTCGTCGCCCACCCTGAGCGAACCGCTCTGGACGAGAACGGTGGCCACCGGGCCCATGCCCCGGTCGAGCTCCGCCTCCACCACGGTACCCCTCGCGGCCCGCTCCGGGTCGGCCTTGAGCTCCAGGAGCTCGGACTGGAGCAGGACCTTCTCGAGAAGGTCCTCGACGCCTTCGCCCGTCTTGGCCGACACCTCGGCCGACAGGACGTCTCCTCCGAAGTCCTCGAGCACGACCTCGTGGGAGAGGAGGTCCTGCTTGACGCGCGCCACATCCGCGCTCGGGAGGTCGATCTTGTTGATGGCGACGACCAGCGGAACCCCGGCGTTCTTGGCGTGGCTGATGGCCTCCACTGTCTGCGGCATCACGGCATCATCGGCCGCGACGACGAGGATGACGACATCGGTGAGGTCCGCACCGCGCGCTCGCATGGCGGTGAACGCCTCGTGCCCCGGGGTATCGAGGAAGGTCAGGGAACGCCCGCCGTCCAGGTCCACCCGGTAGGCTCCGATGTGCTGGGTGATCCCTCCGGATTCGCCGGCGACGACGTTGGCCTTGCGGATGTAATCCAGGAGCGAGGTCTTGCCGTGGTCCACGTGGCCCATCACGGTCACGACGGGGGCGCGGGGCCGCAGGTCCTCCTCGTCGATCTCCTCCTCTTCCTCTTCCAGCTCGGGCAGATCCGCCTCGTAGGCCTCCTCGCGCACCGCCTCGTACCCGAACTCCTCGCAGATCAGCTCGATCTGGTCGAAGTCTAGACGCTGGTTGATCGTCACCATGAGGCCCAGGTTCTTGAAGGCCGAAGTGATGATCTCCTGGGCCGAGGCGTCGATGAGGTCGGCCAGCTCGGCGACCGTGAGGAACTCGTTGACCCGGACGCGGGTCTTCTCCGCCTCGCGCTCCTGTTCGAGCTTCTCGCGCTCGACCTCGGACTCGGCCGGTCCCGTGTCACGACGTCGCCGACGCCCGCCGCCACCACTGCCTCCCTCGAGGGCCGCCAGCGTCTTCTTTACGTTCTCCTGCACCACGTCCTGGTCCACGCGTGGCTTCTTGCGTCGGCCACGGCGACCCCGCCGGCCGCCCGAACCGTAGCCTTCTTCGATCTTGACCGAGCCGCCCGGCGCCGCGGACGCGGCCGGACCGTGTCGGTGGCTGAGCCCGCGCCGAACGGGCCGGGGCTTTCTCTTCTTCTTGGGAGCGGACTCCTCGGTCTCCTCGCCTTCCGGCTCGGCTGCCGCCTCGGCGGGTTCCTCTCCCTGGCCCTCTTCGACCCCCTCTTCCTCCTCGACCTCTACCTCGGCGACCGCGGCGATCCCTTCCGCCTCCTCGGCGGCCTCTTCCTCGGCCACGATCTCGATTTCGACCTCGGGCTCGGCGAGCTCGGCCGTTTCCGCCTCGACCGCGTCCGCCTCCTCTTCCTCCGCCGCTTCGACCGCCTCCGGCTCCTCGACGGCTTCGGAGAGCAGCTCTTCCTCGAGCGCCTCGTCGGAGACCTCCTCCTCCGCCTCCGCCTCGGACAGCTCGGCCTCTTCCTCGGACCCCGGCGTGGCGGTCACCTTCTCGGGGCGGCGGCGACGACGGCGGCGGCGGCGGCGTCCTCCCGACTCGGCCTCGGCGGACGACGCACCGTTCCCTGCACGCCGCTCCCGCTCGAGCCGGGCATGCAGCCGCGCCACCTGGTCATCGTCGATGGTGGACATGTGGCTGCGCACGGGCACGCCCATCTCGCGCAGCATCTGAATAAGCTGACTCGACTCGGCGCCCAGCTCGTCCGCCACTTCGTAGATCCTGTACTTGGCCAACGTCTACCCTTGCCTCGCTGCTTCGCTGTTCCGTCCGCGCCGTTGCTCCGGTCGGGTCCGGCCGGCGCCGTTTCCGTCCACATCATCCCGCTGTCCGCACGGGCGACCCGGGGCCGCGCCCCGATCGAGCGGCAACCGCTCGGCGAGCAGCGCCGCGAAGCCCTCATCCGTCACGCCGGCCACGACCAGGTCGTCCCGGCCGAGTGCCCGGCCGAGCCGCCGGCGCGAGCCGACACGAAGGACCTCGACGCCCTCCAGGCGCAGGACCGCCCCCAGCCGCTTCCGCGCGCCTGGACCCGCGTCCGCCGCCACGAGGACGACGCGTAGCTCGCCGGCCGCCGCCGCTTGCTGCACCGCACGCGTGCCGATCGCGACCCGACCGGCCCGTCGGGCCAGTCCCAGGGTCGTGAGGGCGCGAAGTTCGCGGTCCTCAGTCGCCGGCGGGCTCATCCTCGGACTCCTCCTCCGAGCCCTCCGTGGACACCGCGACGGCGGATGCGTCATCGTCCTCGGCCGTCCCGGAATCCTCTCCCTCGCCCCCCTCGTGGGCGGCCTCCTCCGATGCCTCGGCGGACGCCCCATCTCCACCGATCTCCGCCGCCGCAGAGGAGAGGTCCAGCGTCAAGCCGCTCGTCCCTTCATCGACGACCGTGAGCTCGTCGATGAGGCGCTCGAGCCGCTCCGCCTCTTCGGCGTCGATCCCGGGGACCTGGACGAAATCCTCCCGATCCATGTCGAGGACGTCGAAAAAGGTGCCCACCCCGACCGCCTCCAGCGCCGCCAGGGAGGCCGGCGAGATCCCTTCGAGCTCGGAGAGCGGGAAATCGGCGAACTCGTATTCCTCGGAGCCCCCCCCGAACAGGACGGACTCCGCCTCGCGCTCCATCCAGTCCCGGCTGGAATACAGATCAATCTGCCAACCGATCAGCTGGGAGGCCAGACGCACGTTCTGGCCGTTGCGGCCGATGGCGATCGACAGCTGGTCCTCGTCGACGATGGCCGTGATCACGTGTCGCTCGGCGTCCGAGATCACCTTGGCGACCTTGGCCGGAGCCAGCGCGCGGCGCGCGAAGATCTCCGGGTCGGGGTGCCAGGGCACGATGTCGATGCGCTCGCCGCTGAGCTCGGACACGACCGCCTGGACGCGGGAGCCCTTGAGGCCCACGCACGCCCCGACGGGGTCGACGGATTCGTCCCGTGACGAAACCGCGACCTTCGTGCGACCACCCGCTTCGCGGACGATCTCCCGGATCTCCACGATGCCCTGGTAGATCTCCGGGACCTCGATGGCGAACAGGTTGGCCACGAACGCCGGGTCCCCACGCGAGAGGATCAGCTTGGGCCCGCGGGGCGTCTCCTCGACCTTCTTGAGCACCGCGCGGATCGGCTCACCCTGCCGGAAGCGCTCCCGCGGGTTCTGCTCCCGCCACGGGATGATGGCCTCGGCCTCGGGGGCGCGATTCAGCATCACGACGATCTTCCCGCGCTGCACCTGCTGGACCTCGCCCGAAACGAGATCGCCCAGCTTGTCGCTGAACTCCTCGCGGATCTTCTCCCGCTCGCCCTCGCGGACACTCTGGATGATCCGCTGCTTGGCCGCCATCACGGCATTACGACCGAAATCCGTGAAGGCCACGGGAATCTCCATGAGGTCTCCGACCTGGAAGTCGGGGTCGTCCCAGCGCGCCTCCTCGAGGCTGATCTGGCGCGCCGGGTCCTCGACCTCCTCGATGACCTCCTTGAGCACGACGATCTCGATGTCGCCGTCCTCGGTGATGTCGATCTCCGCCTCCACGGGCCCGCCGAACCGCCGGGCCAGCGCGGCGTGGATCCCCTCACGGATGAGGTCGTGGAGTTCGCTCTCCGACAGCGACTTGTTCGCCGCCATCACTCGAAAGGCCTCCACGACCGGGATCTTGTCGCTCATGTCTCTTCCGCACGTCCTCTTGGCTGCTCGTCGCCTCGCGCTCCGACTTTCCGTCGCCCGCCGCGGGCCGTCGCCCGCCCGGTCCTACAGGTCCTCCTCCCAATCGTAGACGAGGTTGGCGCTCGCGATCTCCTCCAACGGCACCTCCACCCGCTCGCCCGCGACCTCGATCGCCACCCTCGAGGCGGCATCGACGGACGGCGCTACCCCCAACAGTCGCCCCTGCATGGACTTGGACCGTCCCGCCAGCGGCGCGTAGCCCTTCAGCCTGGCCTCCCGGCCGGCGAACCGCTCGTAATCCCTCGGCCGCACCAGCGGCCGTTCCGCTCCCGGCGACGACACCTCGAGCCCGTAGTCCGCCGGCACGTCCTCCCGGCCCTCCAGCCACGAGCGCAGCGCACGGCTCACCCGCGCGCAGTCGTCGATCGTAACGCCCGGACCCTCCGGGCCCGTTCCGAGACGGTCGATCCGCAGCCGGAGCGCGGCCCGACCCCGTCCTCCCGTCCGATGGAAGGTCACGAGCTCGAAGCCGAGTCCCTCCAACCAGGTTTCGATGTCCGAAAAAAGGTCTCGCGTCATGGCCCTGTCACGCAACGCCTTCCCTCGACGCAAACAAAAAAGTGGGGCCCATACGGCTTCCCCACTTCGTCGCACCGCCTGCGTTCCGGACGGGCTCGAACCCCGAACAGCTATGTGCTGCCTGGCCGGCACCTTATGATACGCGCTCGGCCGAGGCCGGGCAACCCGTTCAGCGCGCGGGCGTGACCCACCCCAGGAACGCGGCCATGCGTCCCGCTTCGCCCCCCATACCCCGGTGCGAGTGGAATTGGTCCCGGCTGCATCGCGTGCACCAGGTCGACCGGCTCAGATGGGCCGGCCGGACCCCCGCCGAGCGGGCGCGCAGGGCCAGCTCGGACCGGATGTCCACGTGACCGGACGCGGACGCCGGGCGACCGAAGGCCTGGAGCACGTCGGGACCGACCTCGTAACACCGTCCGCAGATGCCGGGACCCAAATGCACGCGGATTCGCTCGGGGGGCGCCGCCCCCAGGTGGGACATGGCTTCCACCCCGGCCTCGAGCACCCCCGCGGCCGCGCCACGCCAGCCGGCGTGCACCAGCCCCAAAGTGCCGGACGGCGGGTCCAGGAGGTACACGGGGACGCAGTCGGCCGCCGTCACCACGAGAAGCGTGCCCGGCCGGGCGCACACGAGCCCGTCTCCCGTCCCGGCCAGCAGGAGCCCCCGATCCGGCGCGACCTCCAGCGGCACCACGCACCGGCCGTGTACCTGCCGCACCATGGCGGCCGCGGTCGCCCCCAGCCTGGCACACAGCCGGTCCACGCGATCCGCCAGAGTCCACGGGTCCGGCGCCGTAGTGAGACCGTAGTCCGAGTCCGGCCCGACCCCCGTGATGCCCGCGGCGAGACCGGGGCGCGCTTTCTCCCAGGCCAGGTTCCGGAATATCGGTGCTTCTGCGGGCCTGCCCGTGCGGCGAACCTCGGTGACCGGATTGGCGCGGGCGGCCCGCACGGCGGGATTCAGGTCCCCGTCCACTCGCCCCCTCCCCCCTCGGGCCCGGGCTCGCGGTGCACCTCGGCGCCCAGCGACCGCAGCCGCCTGCCGATGCCCTCGTACCCTCTCTCGATCTGTCGGATGTTGTGGATCTCGCTCTCCCCTTCGGCGGCCAGCGCCGCGATGACCAGCGCCATGCCGGCCCGGATGTCGGGGCTCTCCAGGACCTGGCCGCGCAGGCGGGAGGGGCCGACGACCACGGCACGGTGCGGGTCGCACAGCACGATGCGTGCGCCCATGGAGATGAGCTTGTCCACGAAGAACATGCGGGACTCGAACATCTTCTCGTGGATCAAGATCGTCCCCCGGCACTGCGTCGCCACCACGAGCGCGATGCTGATGAGGTCGGCCGGGAACGCCGGCCACGGGCCGTCATCGATCTTGGGGATCTGGTCGCCCAGGTCCGCCTGGATCTCCAGCGCCTGGTCGGCCGGGACGTGCACGTCCCCGTCGCGAAGGTCGAAATGCACGCCGAGCTTCTCGAAGCCCACCCTCAGCGGGTCCATCGTGTCGGCGGGCACGCCCTCGATCACGAGCGGGGAGCCGGTGGCGGCGGCCAGTCCGAGCAGGCTCCCGACCTCGATGTGATCGGGACCCAGGCGGTAGCTTCCGCCCGACAGTCGCTCGCGGCCCTCGATGCGCAGCGTGTGGGTCCCGACCCCCTCGATGCTAGCGCCCAGCGTGATCAGGAAGCGGCACAGATCCTGGACGTGGGGCTCGGTCGCGGCGTTCCTCAGCTCGGTCGTCCCGCGGGCGGTCACGGCCGCCAGGACGGCGTTCTCCGTACCCGTGACCGAGGGCTCGTCGAGGAAGATGCGTGCCCCCCGCAGACCCGGGCTCCTGAGGTAATACGCGTCCCCGGTCTCCACCTCGGCACCGAGGCGGCCCAGGGCCAGGAAGTGGGTGTCCAGCCGTCGGCGCCCGATCACGTCGCCTCCGGGGGGAGGCAGACGGACCTCTCCGCGCCGTGCGAGCAGCGGGCCCGCGAGGAGGACGGAGGCGCGGATCCGACCCGCGAGCTCCGGGTCGAGCGTTCCCTTCGAGATTTCGGCGGCCCGCACCTGTACGGTGTGCTCGCCCGTCCAATGGACCTCGGCGCCCAGGTCCGCGAGCAGATCGCAGAGCGTGTGGACGTCCCGGATGTCGGGTACGTTTTGGAGCTCGACCGACTCGTCGGTGAGCAAGCAGCCGGCCAGGATGGGAAGCGCCGCGTTCTTGTTGCCGGCCGGACGGAAGGTGCCCGAGAGGTGGGCCGGCCCCCGGATGCGGAAGCAGCTCATGCGCTGGTGGCGTCTCCTGGCTGAGGGTCCCGGGTCGGTCGCGCCGCGCCGGAGGCCACGCGCCTCCGGACCCGGCACGCACAAGGTAGGCGGTGGCGCGAAAGCATGGCAACGCGCCGGGCTCCTCCGCCTTGCCGGCCCGACACCGCGTCGTCTATGCTTGGGCCGGGTGCCGGGACGGAACGACACAGATGTCAGGCCGCTGCGAGGCGTGATGAAGCTAGGCGACTACGTGGGTCCGGAGCTGGTGAAGGTTGGGCTCGAGGACCGGGAACCGAAGGAGCTGCTCTCCGGGCTCGTGGAGCTGGCGGCGCGCGCGGGCCGGGTGAGCGACCCGGCGTCGGTCCTGTCCCTGCTCCTCGAGCGCGAACGCGCGCACCCCACGGCGCTCGGGAGCGGCGTGGCCGTGCCCCACGCACTGTGTGCGGAGCTGCACGAAGCCCTCGTCGTGGTGGGCGTCGCCCCCGGCGGTGCGCGCTTCGGCGCCGAGGACGACGGGCCGGTGCACCTCTTCTTCCTGCTCCTGTCGCCGCCCGGAAGGAGCACCGAGCACATCAAGCTCCTGGCCCGGATCGCGCGGCTGGCACGCGACGCGCGGTTTCGCTCCTCGCTGCGCTCCAGCCGGTCGCCGCAAGAGGTCGTGGACGCGATCCGCGCCTTCGAGACCCACCACCTCTGATGCGTGCGGACGACCCCTCCGCCGGAGGCTCCATGGAGCTGCTCGTCGTGGTCATCAACGAAGAGGAGAAGCTGGACCCCATCCTGGCGGGCTTCCTCGAGCTCGGCATCACGGGGGCCACCGTGCTGCAGAGCGAGGGCATGGGACGCCTGCTCAGTCAGGACATCCCGATCTTCGCCGGCCTCCAGACGCTGATGTCGCGGTCGCGTCCGCGCAATCGCACGCTGTTCAGCGTGGTCGACGACCCGGAGAAGACGGAGCAGGCGCTCGCTCTGCTGGCCGAGATCTGTGGCGACATGCACGATCCGGCCACGGGCATCGCCTTTACGATCCCCGTGACGCGGGCCGTGGGGCTGGCTCCCGAACTGGACGAAACGGACGAGTGAGGGCGCTCCTCGCGGCGCTCGTCCTGGTGCTCCTCGGAATGCTCGGGGCCCGCTGGGGCTTCCGGGCGGACCGAGCGCCCGTGTCGATCCGACTCATCCTCTCCACCGGTACGCACTTCCTTCTGGTCGGCTTCCTGCTCGGCCCGCACGGTGCCGACCTCCTGGGGCCCGGCGTGCTGGACGCCTTCTCGCCCGCCATCGTCCTCGGGCTGGGCTGGATCGGCCTCATGTTCGGCATGCAGTTCGACTCCAGCGTCATGGCGGCGCTGCGGCCCGCGGAGGTGGCGGGCGCCACGGTCCAGGCGGTGGTGGCCTTCGCGATCCTCTCCGCCGTCGGACTCGGGCTGGTCCGCGGCATCCTGGGGGCGGGGGAAGAGGTCACGCTCCTCGTGTTGTGCACGGCGGCCATCGCCGCCATTTCGACGCCGACAGGGCTGGCCATCGTGTTCGGCTCGGCGCCCGTGCGGGGCCAGCTGTCCCGCCTCCTGTCCGTGGCCGGGAGCCTGGATGGGGCCGTCGGGCTGGGCGCCCTGTCCCTCGTGCTCGCCGTCCTCCACCCCCACACGTCCCCGGCCGGCTTCGCGCCTCCGGTCCTTCGCTGGTTGCTCACCTCCGTGCTGCTCGGTGTGCTCGCGGGCTGGCTGCTCGTGTCCCTCCTTCGCGTCCGACCGCGCCGCCCCGAGATGGTCCTGTTCCTCATCGGCCTGGGCCTCCTGGCGGCCGGAACGCAGGCGTTCTTCCACCTGTCGGCCCTGTTCGGGAGCGCGGTCGCCGGCGTGTTCGTGGCGCGCGCTTCGCCCGCCAGCCGCCGGCTCCAGGACGCCCTCGTCCGGTGGGAGAAGCCCGTGCACGTCGTCTTCCTGCTCCTGTCCGGCGCCCTCCTGCGATGGCCCGGCTGGGAGGTCGTGCCCCTGGTGTTCGCCTACGTCGTGTTGCGAGCGGGAGCCAAGCTCGCCGGCGGGCTCGCGGCCCTGCCTGCCCTGCCCTCCAGCCAGCGCACGCCGGCCCTGGGACTCGGGCTGCTGGCGCAGGGCGGCCTGTCGATCGCCATGGCCGTGTCCATTCGCCACATCCTGGGAGGCTCCGGGGGCCACGCCCTGGACCTGTTCTTCGCCACGGTCGTCCTCGGAGTCACGGTCAGCGAGGCCGTGGGACCCCCCGTCATCCGCCAGCTCCTGGCCCGACGGGGCGAGCTCGTGACCGACGCCGCCGGTGCCTGAACCACGGCGGCAGGGATCCTGCGCTCGGGAACCCATGGACGTAGATTGAGTTGGAGCGAGCCGGAAGCGGCACGCTTCGATCTCGCCCCGGCCCCCGAGCGGGCGGCCCGGGAAGACTCCGAGCACCGGGAGGACCGTTGGACGTGCTTCGTGTCCTCGGCATCATAGCCCTGGGGCTGTGGATCGCCCTCACGGTGGGCTTCATCGCGGCGCTCGTCCGGGCGCTTCCGGCCCTGCGGCGCTTCGACGGCATGGTGCGCCGCATCGACCAGCTCCTCGGCGTCACCGAGGGTCGACTCGAGCCCGTCCTCGAGCACCTGGAGGATGCCACCGACGACATGCAGTTCGTGACCTCGTCCCTGCGGATGGACGTCCAGAACGTGGGACGCGCCGTCGAGCGGGCCACGGAGTCGGTGGAGGAGATCCTCGCCATGGCCGAGGAGCGCGCCGCGGAGATCAACGGGCTGCTGGCCGTCGTCCAGGAGGAGGCCGAGGAGACCTTCCTGTCGACGGCTTCCGTGTTGCGCGCCCTGCGCGGAGCCCGCCGCGGGGGCAAGCGCGGGTCGTCCGGGCGCAGGTCGGCGTGATCCGGGGAGGTCCGGGTGAGCCGTAAGGTGGTCGTGGCCGGGACTCTCCTGGCCGCGCTGCTGCTTGTCGCCCAGCCGCACGCCCTGTTCGCCTGGGGTCCCGGAACTCACGTCTTCCTGGGTCTGGAGGTTCTCCGGTCGCTGGAGCTCCTGCCGGCCTCCCTGGCCAGCCTCCTCTCCGAGCACGCCCTCGATTTCCTTTACGGCAACCTGGCCGCCGACATCTCCATGGCCAAGCGCTACGCCCCCATGGACCGGCACCCCCACGCGTGGCACATCGGCGAGGAGATGCTGGAGGCCGCCGAGGATGACGCCGCCCTGCAGGCCGGAGCGCTCGGCTACCTGTGCCACCTGGCCGCCGACGTCGTGGCGCACGAGTCCTTCGTTCCCCGCATGCTGCTGCTCACGTCCTCGACCCGGGCCCTGGGCCACTCGTACTGGGAGCACCGGATGGACACGGCGGTGGGCTCCGACTACACGCGCCTCGCCCGGAGCCTCGTCATGGAGTTCGACCATTCGCGGGTGGATGAGCTCCTGGACAGCGTGCTCGCCAGCACGCTGTTCAGCTTCAGGACCAACCGGCGAATCTTCCGGGGGATGATCCGCCTGGCCGACTACCAGCCGTGGCAGAGCCTGTTCGACACAGTGATCGACAACTCGAGATGGGACCTGGAGGAGGCCGAGACGGAGTTCTACTTTCGTCACGCCTTCGAGCACACGGCCGGCTACCTGATCTGGGGGCCCGAATCGCCGGCGGCCTCCAGGGACCCCACCGGCGAGCTGGCCCTCCGGCGTGCCAAGCAGGTGCGGCGCCAGGTGCTGCTGGTCGACTCCGAGCCCGAACCCGGCACGGCCCTGCAGGCCGCAGCGGACCGGCATTTCCCGCTCGCCGGTCGCGAGCTGGGATTGTGGGAGGAGCGGGGAACGACGCCCGCGGTCGCCGAGCGCATCACGGGTCGGCTGCGAGCCCGGGCCGCGCCCCGCATCACGGGCTGAGCCCGGCTCCCGCGCCGTCGCGGCGCGGTGCGATCCCTCGCGGCCGGGGCTTCCCGGTCAGCCGCCCCCGAGCCTCTCCCGCAGCAGCTCCCGCGTCTGACCGGGGTCGGCGGCGCCGCCGGCCCGCCGCATCACCGCTCCCATGAAGAATCCCAGGAGCTTCTCCTCTCCCGACAGGAAGCGCTCCGCCTCCTCGGGATGCGCCGCGAGCGCCTCCTCCACCCAATCCGCCAGCCGGCTCGCGTCCCGGACCTGGGCCAACCCGTGCTCCTGCACGAGCTCGTCCGGGTCACCTCCGCGCTCGAGGAGGAGGGAGAGCAGGGTGTCGGCGCTGTTCGAGCTCAGCGTGCCGTCCAACCTCAGCGCCACGACGCGACGCAGGGCCCGGGGAGCCAGGAGGTCGTCCTCGGTGCCACCTCGCTCACGCTGGTTGAGGGCCTCGGCCAGGGGGCCCATGATCAGGTTGGCGGCCTGTTTGGCGAATTCCGCGTCGGCGTCGGCGACCACGGCTTCGAAGTAGGCCAGGCGCCGTGGGTACGCGGCCAGCAGCTCGGCGTCGTACAGGGACAGTCCCCAGGCTTCCCGCAGCCGTTCCTCGGAGACCTGTGGCAACTCGGGAAGCTCCTCGCGTACGGTCTCGACGAGACCATCCTCCAGCACGAGGAGAGGCAGGTCCGGTTCCGGGAAGTATCGGTAGTCGAAGGCCTCCTCCTTCCCGCGCATCCCGTGCGTGCGGCCCGTCGCCGCCTCGAAGGTGCGCGTCTCGTGCTTCACCTCCTCCCCCGCCTCCCGAAGAGCCACCTGGCGATCCCGCTCGAAGAAAAGCGCTTTCTCAACGTTGCTGAACGAGTTGAGGTTCTTCACCTCAGTCTTTGTGTTAAGTACTTCGGAGCCCGGGCGCCGCACCGACAGGTTGGCGTCGACCCTCAGACTGCCCTCCTCCATGTTGCAGTCGCTCACGGCCGCGAAGTGCTCGAGGAGCTGTTTGAGGCGAGACAGGTACGCGCGCGCCTCGGCGGGGGACCGCAGGTCCGGCTCGGTGACGATCTCCACGAGCGGGACACCGGCCCGGTTCAGGTCCACGGCGGTCGAGTCCGCAAAGCGGTCGTGCAGCGACTTGCCGGCATCCTCCTCGAGGTGGAGGCGGCGGACCCGGATGTCCCTCGGCCTTCCGTCCACGCGGATGGTCACGTGCCCGTCGCGCGCGAGCGGGTGCTCGTACTGGGTGATCTGGTAGCCCTTGGGCAGGTCGGGGTAGAAGTAGTTCTTCCGGACGAACTGCGAGGGATCGAACACGCGGCACCCGAGGGCGAGGGCGGCGCGCACGGCCAGCCGCACCGCCTCGCGGTTTGGCACCGGCAGGGCCCCCGGCAGCCCGAGGCACACCGGGCACACCCGCGTGTTGGGAGGCGGGCCGTACGCGGCCTCGCACCCGCAGAACATCTTCGTGGCCGTTCGGAGCTGGGCGTGGACCTCCACGCCGATCACCGTCTCCCAGTCGGCCTGCCTCCCCGCCCCGCTCACGCTCCCACCTCGGTGTCGGACCGCGATGCGAGGGGCGGCGGCGACCACGCCACGCGCTCTTCGAGCCGTGCCGCCAGGCCGAGCATGCGCTCCTCCTCCCAGGGCGGACACAGCAGCTGACCGCCCACCGGCAGCCCGTCCACCGTCCCGATCGGGATCGAGATCGCCGGCAGGCCGGCCAGGTTCGCCGACACCGTGAACACGTCCGCCAGGTACATCGCGTACGGGTCTGAGGCGTGCTCTCCGAGCCGGAAGGCGGTGGTGGGCGTGGTCGGCGCGAGCAGGGCGTCCACGCCCGCCTCGAACACGTCGCGAAGCTCGGAGGCGATCCGGGCCCGCAGTCTCTGCGCCCGGCGATAGTAGGCATCGTAGTAGCCCGCCGACAGAACGTACGTGCCGAGCATGATGCGCCGCTTCACCTCGGCGCCGAAGCCCTCGCCGCGGGTGCGGGCGAACAGGGTGGCGGCGTCGGGTGCGCCCTGGGCCCGCACGCCGTAGCGGACCCCGTCGTAGCGAGCCAGGTTGCTGGACGCTTCTGCGGGCGCCAGCACGTAGTAGCACGGGATGGCGAGCGGCGTGGAGGGAAGGGACACGCGACGGATCTCGGCTCCGGCCCGCTCCGCTTCGCGCGCCAGGTCTTCCACCAGGGCACGGACCCCATCGTCCAGCCCTTCCCCGAGGTACTCGTCGGGAAGCCCCAGGACGCGGCCCTCGAGGTCGACCTCGTCGAGGGCCTCGGCCCGGGGCGACGGTCGATCCTGGCACGTCGCGTCGCGCGGATCGGAGCCCGCGATCGTCTCGAGCACCACCGCCCCATCCCGAACCGTTCGCGACAGGACGCCGACCTGGTCCAGGCTCGAGGCGAAGGCCACCAGCCCGTAGCGACTGACTCGACCGTAGGTGGGCTTGATCCCCACCAGCCCACAGAAGGCCGCCGGCTGACGTACGGATCCCCCGGTGGAGGACCCCAGCGCGACGGGGACGACGCCGGCGGCGACCGCGGCCGCCGAGCCCCCGGAGCTGCCCCCGGGGACGCGCTCCCGGTCGTAGGGATTCCGCGTCGGCCCGAATCCGCTGTTCTCGGTCGAGGAGCCCATGGCGAACTCGTCCAGGTTCGTCTTCCCCAGAACGCGTGCGCCGGCGCGCTCGAGCCGACGTACGACCGTGGCCGCGAACGGGGAGCGATAGCCTTCCAGGATGCGGGAGCCGCAGGTGGTCGGCAGGTCCGGCGTACACAGGTTGTCCTTGACCGCCACCGGCACGTCGCGAAGGGAGGACTCGTCGCCGCTCTCCCCGGCCGCCAGCCCCCGGGGGCCGTCTGCCGGCTCCGCCTCCGGCTCCAGGGTGGACAGGAAGGCGTGCACGGGCCGATCCCCCCGGTCCAGGGCCTGGTTGCGCCTCAGAGCCTCTTCGAGCAGTTCCCCGGGCGCGGCCTCTGCGGCGCGGAGGGAGGCCCGGCAGGCCTCCAGGCTCGTCAAGACATCGTCGCTCACGGCGCGTCCCGGTCGCCGAGCGACGCCAGTCGGGGCACGACGAAGAAGCCGTCACGCCAGTCCGGCGCCATGACTTCGGGTCCGAACGCCAACGGATCGGGGTCCGGTCGATCCGGCCGCAGCACCGGCTCCAGGTCCCGGCCCTCTGGATCCGGCCCGGCCGGCTCCGGGGACAGGTCGCCGATCCGGTCCATGTGAGCGAGTACGCCCTCGAGCTCGCGTGTCAGCCGCGCGAGCTCGTCGTCGTCCAGCTCGAGGCGCGCCAGACGCGCCACGTGCCGCACCTCCATCGCGTCGATTCGTGCCACATCTCCCCCTCGCGTCCTGTCCGTCAGGCCGGTCGAAGATCCGCGAACGCGGCCATCACCTTGCGGGTCCCGGATTCGTCGAACTCGATCGTGAGCTTCGTCCGGCGTCCGGATCCCGACCGGTCCTGGATCGTACCCTCCCCGAAAGCCGGGTGCACCACTCGCTCTCCCGGGTCGAGCCGCAGCGTCTCCTGCGTGTCATCGAAGTCGTAGCGGAGCTCGCCCGGACGGCCACCGCCGGACGGCCCGCCGATCGCCGCCGGCTCCGACCCGCCGCCGGCGCGCCAGGTGAACGATGTAGCGCTCGCGTCGTCGCGTGTCCTCCAGCCCGGCGACCCTCGCACGCCGGCGGCGCGGGAGCCGCCCCTCCGCGATCCTCCCACCCGGCGGCGCTCAACGGCGTCCTCGGGCACCTCGTCCAGGAACGGGGACGGCTCCGCCTGGCCCCCGGATCCGGCCCTCCAGCGCCGGTCGGCGTGCGTCAGGTACAGGAGGTCACGGGCCCGGGTCACCCCCACGTAGAACAGCCGGCGTTCCTCCTCGTACTCGTCCGCGGAGGCCTCGGCCCGCGCCAGCGGGAAGAGCCCTCGCTCGAGTCCGGCCACGAACACGACCGGGAATTCGAGCCCCTTGGCGTTGTGGAGTGTCATGAGCGATACCGAGCCCTGCTCGGGATCCCAGCGATCGATGTCGGACAGGAGCGCCACCCGCTCGAGGAACAGCTCCAGCTCCCCCGCCTCATCGGGCCGCTCATCCAGCCCCGTCGGATCGAACTCGGCGACCGCCCCGAGGAGCTCCTCCACGTTGGCGAGCCGATCCTCCCCGTCCTCCTCCCCGGAGAGCGCCTCGCGGATCCCGAATGTCTCGACGCACGTCGCGGCCACCTGCCGTGCCGTGACCTCACGTTGCAGGGCGTTGAGCTCGAGGATGACCTCGGCGAAGCCTTGCAGAGCGCGCGCGCCGGCGGTCGGAACCTCGTCCAGCGACGAGGCGCGCGCCGCCGCGTCCAACAGCGTCTCGCCCTCCCGCCGGGCGGAAAGGAGCCGCTCCACGGTGACGCTCCCCACCCCCCGGCGCGGCCAGCCCACGGCGCGCAGGAAGGCGGCTTCGTCGGCCGGATTGACGACCAGCTGCAGGTAGGCCACCACGTCGCGGATCTCCCGCCGCTCGTAGAAGCGCACCCCTCCCACGATCCGGTAGGGGATCGCCGCACGCCGCAGGGCCTCCTCGAAAGGCCGTGACTGCGCGTTGGTACGATACAGCACGGCGACATCCCCCGGCGTGTAGCGGTCCTCGAGGCGCCGGATCTCGCCCGCGGCGAACTCGGCCTCGGCACGCTCGTCTCCGGTACGCACCGCGGTCACCGGCTCTCCCGCGCCGCGTTCCGTGCGCAGCTCCTTGGGCTTGCGGGCCGTGTTGCGAGCGATCACGGCGTTGGCCACCCGGAGGATGGGCTCCGTCGACCGGTAGTTCCGCTCGAGGCGGACGACGTGGGCGCCCGGGAAGTCGCGCTCGAAGTCGAGGATGTTCCTCAGGTCGGCGCCCCGCCACCCGTAGATGGACTGGTCGTCGTCCCCGACAACGCACAGGTTGCTGTGCTCCGAGGCCAGCGCCCGCACCATACGGTACTGGGCGTGGTTGGTGTCCTGGTACTCGTCGACCAGCACGTGCAGAAATCGATCGGCGTAGAGCCCTCGCACGTCCTCCTCCTCCTCCAGGAGTCGGACCGGGCGCCCGAGCAGGTCATCGAAATCGAACGCGTTGCAGCGACGGAGGATCGCCTCGTAGGCCGGGTAGACCTCGGCCACGCGGCGGGCCAGGAGATCGAAAGCCTCCTGCCCCACCGCCTCGGGGCCCAGCAGCTGTCCCTTCGCCCGGCTGATCCGGGAGCGGAGCGCGCGCGGCGACCAGCGGTCGGGATCCACGCCCGACTCCTCCATGGCCATCTTCACGGCCCGGAGCGCGTCATCCTCGTCGTAGATCGTGAAGTGCGGATCCCGGTCCAGGTGGTCCGCCTCGCGGCGCAGCAGGCGCGCGCCCAGGGAGTGGAAGGTCCCCGACCACATGCCGGTGGGCGGCGCGCCCAGCAGTTCCTCGATCCGGCGACCCATCTCGCCGGCCGCCCGGTTGGTGAAGGTGACCGCCATGATACGGAAGGGTGGAACGCCCTCTTCGATCAGCCGCGCGATTCGCGCCGTGAGCACGCGGGTCTTCCCGGAGCCGGCACCGGCGAGCACGAGAAGGGGCCCCTCTCTGAAGTCGACCGCCTCCCGCTGTTCGGGATTGAGGGCCGGACCGCGGCTCACGCGTGCTCCCGGCGGCCCGCCGCGCCGCCCTCGTCCACGTCGGGCAGCTCGATCCGGAAGCTGGCCCCCTTCCCCTCCTCTGTCGCCTCGAGCTCGATGCGGCCGTGGTGCATCTCCTCGACGATCCTCCGGGTGAGGGAGAGGCCCACCCCCCAGCCCCGCTCCTTCGTGCTCACGCCGATGTCGAACAGCCGGCTCCTGACGCCGGGGTCGATGCCCGGCCCCGTGTCGGTGACACGGTAGACCGATCGCCCGAACTCGCTGCCGGCCCAGGTGATGGACACGGTCCCACGGCGACCCGCCAGGGCGTCGAGGGCGTTCTTGATGAGGTTCTCGAACGCCCACTCCAGCAGCGTAGCGTTGCCCAGCACGGGGGGCGCCCCATCCGGCACGTCCAGCCGTATCGCGACACGGCTCCCGAGCGTCGGCAGCCGCACGGAGAAGTAGTCGCGGAGCCTGCGGACGATGTCCTGCACCCGCACGGCCTCGAGGTCCGGGGAGCGGCCGATGAGCTCGAAGCGACGCGACACCTTGAGGAGCCGGTCGACGTCCGCCTTCATCTCCTCGACCAGGTCCACGCTGCCCCGCGACAGGATTCCGGGTCCCACTCCGGCCTCCACCTCCTCGAGCCAGCCCACCAGGGAGCTGAGCGGTGTGCCCATCTGGTGGGCAGACTCCCGGGCCATGGCCGACCAGATCCGTTCCCGTTCCCCGCGGAAGGACGTGTAGATCACCCAGCCGCCCGCCAGCACGGTGACCAGCAGCACCGCCGCCTGCAGCCACGGCACCCACTTGAGCCGGCGCAGGAACAGCGGCTCGCCAGCATGGATGACCATGCCGTACTCCGGCACGCCGATGGGGGCGCTGCGCGCGTCGAGCTGGGCCACGTACTGGCGCACGCGCCGCACGCTGGCCGAGTCCCGCAGGTCGTAGTCGAACGGCAGGTTGAGGGCCGAGCGCGGCACCCCCGCCGTGTCGGTGAGCACGATGGGGATCTCCAGCTTGGAGCTCTCCTGCAGGATGCGGAGCATGAGCTCGGGACGCCGGCCCGGCTCCACGCTCGCGCCCTGGAAGGCGCTCCCGTAGATGCGACCGAACACCTGGGCGTCCCGCCGGAGGACGTCGTTGAGCTGGCGGGTGTAGAGCACGTAGGAGAGCAGCACCGCCGCGCTCACCACCGCGACGGCGACGGGTACCACGCGGCGGTTCACGGGGCCGTGAGCTTCCCGCCACCCATGTAGGGGTGCAGCGCCTCGGGCAGATCCACCGATCCGTCCTCCCGTTGCCCGTTCTCGAGGAGGGCGACGATCACGCGGGCGAGGGCCACGCCCGAGCCGTTCAGGGTGTGCGCGAACTCGGGACCCGCGCCGGGACCGCGCCGGAATCGAATGTCGGCGCGGCGAGCCTGGTAATCGGTGTAGCTCGAGCAGCTCGACACCTCGAGCCACTCCCCCACTCCGGCCGACCACACCTCGAGGTCGTAGGTGATCGCGTTCGCGAACCCGAGGTCTCGGGTGGGGAGGAGGATGCGCCGGAACGGGAGCTCCAGCCTGCGCAGGACCTCCTCCGCGTGCCCCGTGAGGAGCTCCAGCTCCTCTGCCGAGCGCTCCGGCAAGGCGATTCGGACGAGCTCGACCTTGTCGAACTGGTGCACCCGGAGGAGGCCGCGCGTGTCCCGGCCGGCGGACCCCGCCTCACGTCGAAAGCAGGGGGTGTACGCGACGTAGGCTCGCGGAAGGGACGCCCCGTCCAGGATCTCCCCCCGGTGCAGGTTGGTCACCGGCACTTCGGCCGTCGGCACCAGGAAGAGGTCGTCGGGCTCCGTCCTGTACGCGTCCGTCTCGAACTTGGGCAGGTGGCCGGTCCCGGTCATCGACTCGCGGGTGACCATGTAGGGCGGGGCGACCTCGAGGTAGCCGTGCTCGTCCCGGTGCAGGTCCAGCATGAAGTCGATCAGGGCGCGCTGCAGCCGCGCGCCGTCCCCGAAGAGCACGGGGAACCCGGACCCGGAGAGCTTGGCGCCCCGCTCGAGGTCGAGGATCCCGAGCGTCTCGCCGACCTCCCAGTGCGGTCGGGCCTCGAAGGCCAGCTCGGGGCGCCCGCCCTCGGCGTGCAGCACCTCGAACGCGCCCTCCTCGCCCTCCGGCACGCGGGGGTCGGGCAGGTTGGGCAGACCCATGATGCGGGCCCGAAGAACGCCCTCCACACCCCCCAGCTCGTCGTCGAGCCCGTCGATGCGGTCCGAGACGCCGCGCATGGCGGCGATCAGCTCCGAGGCGTCCTCCCCGGCGCTCTTCCGCACCCCGATCTCCTTCGAGGCCTCGTTGCGCTCGGCCCGTAGCGCCTCCACCTGTCCCAGGATCTCGCGCCGGCGCTCGTCGAGGCGAAGCGCCTCTTCGAGCGTCTCGAGGATCCCGGGGTCGCCCCGCCGCGCCAGTCGGCGGCGGGCCTCGTCCGGGTCGGCCCGGAGTTCCCTGATGTCGAGCACCGTCAGCCCCCGCCCTGTCCGGGCGCGAGGATGCGCTGCTCACAGTTGGGATTGGTCAGGTAGCGGAACGTGAGGGTCCCGGCCGCCGTGTCCACCGAGGTGATCTTCATTTTCATGAAATATCGGCACTGCACGGCGAAGTTGGGGTCCGAGCGGCTCACCACCGCCAGGACATCTCCCTGGGAGACCTGGAGCGGCTTGTCCGTCGTGTACCCGCCGGACGGGGCCTCGGTGAGCTGCTCGAACGACTCCGTCACCTTCTGGATGCCCTGGCCCGAGGCGCCTCCCAACACCATGTCCCTCGGTCGCAACTCCAGGGTGCCGTCCGGCTGCACGTAGTAGAGGAAGTCCCAGCCCGACGTGATATCGGTGCGCACGGCGAGCCCGGCGACGATGTCGAACGCGGAGGGGGAGCCCAGGTCCGAGGTCCGGAAGTCCGCGAGCGTGGCCACGCTCGCCGAGTCCGCCACCGGGGCCAGGAGCCCCGAGTTACCGCAGCCGGCGGCCACCAGCGCGGAGGCGGTGAGCACCGCCGCCACGGGCAGCGCGCACGCGACGGCCTTTCCCACGAGCCGGAGTCTCGTGGCGGCGGAACCTGCGAAGCGTTTCTCGACGTGTGTGATCACCCGGAGAAGATCGGCCGGCACGCCGCGGGTGTCAAGAAACCCGGATCCTGGATAACCCGCTAACTGCAAGGCTTTCCTGCGCTCCGACGGCTTGACGCCTCCCGGGTGCGGGCGTAGCTTCCGGTCCGTTCGCGAGCCGCTCCTCGGCGGCGGTCCCGACCACCGGGGCGGCCGGCGAGGGCCCCCTCCACCAGGTCGCTGTCCATGCCCGCCCAAGCGTCGATCCACGCCGTCGTCCTGGCCGGCGGCATCGGATCCCGCTTCTGGCCCGCCTCGAGGCCGGAGCGGCCCAAGCAGCTCCTCCCGCTGGCGGCCGGGGGCATCCCCCTGGTGACGGCGGCCGTCCGCCGCGCCCGACGGCTGGCGGGCCCCGGGCGGGTCCGGGTCGTGGCCGGACGGCATCTGCTCTCCTCCCTCGGGACGGCCCTGCCGGACATGGAGCCGGGCGCGTGGATGGCCGAGCCCGAGCCGCGCGGCACGGGTCCGGCCCTGTGCTGGGCGGCGCACGCCATCGCCCGGGAGGATCCCGACGCCGTCATGGTCTCCCTGCACGCGGACCATCGGATCGCACCCGAGGAGGCATTCGAGGCTACCCTGCGTCGGGCGATCGCGGCCGCCGAGGTCGGCGGGCGCCTCTACTGCGTGGGGGTCCCACCCGACCGGCCGGAGACCGGCTACGGCTACGTCCAGCTCGGGACCGAGCTCGAGGAGGGCACGTTCGAGGCGCGCGCCTTCGTGGAGAAGCCGGACGAGGACCGGGCCGCGCGGTACGTCGCCTCGGGCGACTACCTCTGGAACACCGGCCTGTTCGTGTGGCGTGTCGCCGACCTCCTGGAGGTCGTCCGCGACCGGACACCGGAGATCGCCTCCGCGCTCGATCGGCTGGATGCCGGCGACGTGGACGGCTACTTCGACGCCGTCGAGCCGGTGAGCGTGGACGTGGGGGTCATGGAACGCGCGCCCGCCGTGGGCGTCGTTCGGGCCACCTTCGGGTGGGACGACCTCGGGGTGTGGAGCGCGCTCCTGCGCACCCTGCCCGCGGACGAGCACGGCAACGTGGTCATGGGACCCGGACGGCTGGTCGAGTCGGAGGGCAATGTCCTGTGGTCGGAGGACGGCCGCATCACGGCGTTCGGGGTCCAGGGACTGGTCGTCGTGCGGAGCGGCGGCCAGACGCTGGTCACCACCGTGGAGCGCGCCCCGGCGCTCAAGCGGCTGCTCGCCGAGCTCGGGGAGCCGACGTGAAGCTGTACCTGTTCGACGACGCGGTCGCCGACGGGTGGGCACCCTTCTCCCTGACCCGTCCCATCGGCGAGCTACGCTTCGGGGCTCTCCTCCTGCGCGAGCGGATCGAGTCGTGGGTGGGCCGGGAAGCGGACGGTCATCTCGTCATGCGTCCATGGCTCGCCTCGTTCGAGGAGCCCGGAGCACCTCCGGTCCGGGAGCCTGGAGCCCTGCCGCCCGGTTCGGGCCGGCTCCTGCTGAGCTCGCGGTTCGTTCCGGCGGCGACGACCCACGCCGCAGGCGCGGAGGAGAGCGACGGCCCCGTGATCCTGGTCGCGGATGGCCGGGCCGTGGGCTGCTACCTCCCGCCCGGCGCCGACAACGTGGACGGGGCGTGGCTCGCACGGCCCGGCGGACTCCCGGGCGCGACCGAGCGCGAGATCGCGGGCCGATCGCTGTCCGCTCCCTGGGAGATCGTCCGGCTCGGGTCCGAGCGCACGGCGCGCGATCTGGTCGACAGGGGTAGCTCGATCCGGCCGGAGCACGTGCTGCCGGACGGCGTGTGGCGGATGGGCGAGGAGCCCCTCCTGGTCGAGGAGGGCGTCACGATCGAGCCGGGCGTGGTGCTGGACCTGCGACACGGTCCGGTGGGTCTGGGACGGAACGTCCAGGTCCGGGCGGGCTGCCGGCTCGAGGGGCCCGTGTGGGCCGGGGCGGGAAGCCGCCTCCTGGGCGGTCCGATCTCGGACCTCGCCACGGGGCCGGCCAGCACCTTCCGCGGGGAAGTGGTGGACGTCCAGGCGGTCGGCTGGGTGAACAAGGCCCACGAGGGCCATCTCGGTCACGCGCTCCTGGGCCGCTGGATCAACTTCGGGGCGGGGACGACCAACAGCGACCTCAAGAACAACTACGGGAGCGTCCGGGTGGGTCCGCCGGGACGGGAAGTGGACACCGGCCTCCTCAAGCTCGGCTGCCTGGTGGGGGACCACGTCAAGACGGCCATCGGCACCCTGCTGGACACGGGCACGGTGCTGGGTGCCGGAGCCAACCTGTTCGGCCCCGGCCGTCCGCCCAAGTGGGTCCCGCCGTTCGCGTGGGGGTTCGGCGAGGGCGCCGGCCGCTACCGACGCGAGGCGTTCCTGGCGACGGCCGCCGTGGTGATGGAGCGCAGGGGGGTGGAGCTCACCGCGGGCGCCCGCCGGTGGCTCGGCGCCGCGTGGGACGCCGCGAGCTCGGGAGGCGACGCGTGAGGGTCGCCAGCCTCGGAAGCGGCAGCCGGGGCAACGCCCTGTACGTCGAAGAGGCCGGGACGCGGGTCCTGGTGGACGTGGGGTTCAGTGGCGCGCAGTTGGCCCGGCGCCTCGAAGCGCTGGGAGTGGACCCGGGCGGGATCGACGCCGTGATCGTCACCCACGACCACCGGGACCACACCGCCGGGGCGGGCGTGGCGGCGCGGCGTTGGGGATGGCCGCTGTTCATGAGCCCGGCCACGCGTGCCGCGTGTGCCTCCCTGCTCCGCGGGCACGAGGAGGTTCGGACCTTCGAGGCCGGAGCGCGCTTCGAGGTGGGGGCCCTGAGGGTGACCTCCTTCCTCACCTGCCACGATGCCGCCGATCCACTGGCCGTGACGGTGACCGGCGCGGAATCGGGCCTGAAGTTGGGGGTGGCTACGGACCTGGGCCGACCCACCACGGGCGTGCGAGCCGCTCTGGCCGGCTGCCACTTCCTGGTCCTGGAGGCCAACCACGACGAGGTGCTGCTGCGAGAGGGCCCCTACCCCTGGGCGATCAAGGAGCGCATCGGCGGCAGCCGCGGCCACCTGTCCAACCGGATGGCGGCCGAGCTGGCCGTCGAGCTGCTGCACCCTGGCCTGTGCGGGATCCTCCTGGCGCACCTGAGCCAGGAGTGCAACGACCCGGAACGGGCCCGCGGGATCGTGGCCGGGGCGCTGTACGACCGCGGCTGGAAGGGAGCCGTGCACGTGGCCGACCAGGACGATCCCAGCCCCCTGTTCGACCTTCCGGGCCTCGTGGCCCGCGCCGGCCGCGGCCCGCAGCTGGACCTGTTCCGGACGGTCCCGCGCTGACCTGGAGGGAGCCTCAGCCCCCGAACAGCCGGAGGGCGTCGCTGGCGATCGCCCAGACCATGATCGCCGCCACGATGAACAGGCCCACCCGCGTCCACCGCAGCCGCGTCTCCAGCCTGAGGGGTCGTCCGCGCACGCCCTCGATGGCCAGGAACAGGAGGTGCCCCCCGTCCAGAACGGGGATCGGCAGGAGGTTCAGAATGGCCAGGTTGATCGACAGGACGGCCATGAAGCGGAGGAGGGCCGACAGCCCCATGCGGGCCGCCTGACCGCTGATCTTCCCTATCAGGATCGGCCCGCCGAGGCTGCGAGGGGACACCGTCCGGGTCACGAGACCCACGACCACGTCCACGGTCGTCCGGATCCAGCGCCACGTCTCCGAGAGCCCCACCCGGACGGTTTCGACCGGTCCGACCCGCACGGGGGCGAGAGCGCGGCCCAGTACGCCGCTGCTGACGCCCACGCCCAGGTAGCCGAAGCGGAGCGTGTCGGCGCCGGCCGCGACGGAACGCGGCTCCGGAACGGCGGTCAGTGACACCCTGCGGCCGTCCCGCTCCACCACGAGCGGCAGCCTCTCGCCCGGTCGCTCCTTGATGATCTGGACGAAGGCCTGCCACCCGCTGACGGGCCGTCCGGCCGCGTCGACCACCCGGTCACCGACCTCCAACCCCGCCGAGTCGGCCGGAGAGCCGCCCTGGACCTCCGAGATGAGCGCCGGAAGCGTCAGGTCCGGCTGGAGCGCGCCGATGAGCGCGTTCCGCAGGGAGTCGGTCGAGGGCATCGGGATGGTGACCGCACCGAGGTCTCTGAAATGGATCCTCACCGGGCCCGCCTCGGCCGTGGCCAGCGCCAGGGTGAGATCGTTCCAGTTCTGAATCGCCTTGCCGTCGATCGAGTCGATATGGCTGCCGCTGGGGACCCGGGCGAGAGCGAACGTCCCCGGCGGCAGCGCGGCCTCGTCGACCCCGCCCAGCCGGGAGGGGGGCACGGGCGGCACGCCCCAGATGGCCGCGATGGCCGTGAAGGCCACCACCGCGAACAACCCGTTCATGATGACGCCGGCCGAGATCACGAGTGCGCGCGCCGCCAGGGGCTTGGCGTCGAAGTCCCGCTCCGACGCCTCGCGGTGCTCGCTCCCCTCCTCGGGTCCCCCTTCGAGGCCCTCGAACGCCTCTTCCTCGCCCATGCCCGCCATCTTCACGTAGCCGCCCAGCGGCAACCACGAGAGGACGTACTCGGTCTCGCCCCATCGGAAGCCGACCGCCCTGGGCCCCATCCCGATGGAGAAGCGCGGGACCTCGATGTCCACGAGCTTGGCCGCGGCAAAGTGTCCGAGCTCGTGCACGAAGATGAGCACGCCGAGCACCACGGCCGTGGCCAGCAGAGTCGTCAGCACGTCCCTCTCCTCCCCTCCCCCACCGATCCTCGTGCCACGGTCCTCACGCCGAACGACTCCCGGCGCGGCGCTCGACCTCTCCGGATGCCAGGTGGCGGGCCTCCCGATCGGCCCGCCGCACATCGGCCAGCGTCTCGAGCGGCGTGCGCTCCAGGCGTTCCAGGCTCACGCTCACCACCTCCGCGATGTCCGGAAAGGCCAGCGTTCCCTCGAGGAACGCGGCCACCGCCACCTCGTTGGCGGCGTTGAAGGCCGCTGGCACGACCCCGCCCTCCCGGCCGGCGTCCACCCCGATCCCCAGGAGTGGGAAGTCTTCCCTCCTCGGGCGCTCGAAGGTCAGCGGACTGGCCGCGACCGGATCGAACGGCGGCCGCTCCTCGGCCGGCCGATCCGGGTAGGCGAGCGCGTACAGGATGGGCACCTCCATGGTCGGCCGGCCCATCTGTGCGAGAACTGAGCCATCCCGAAACTCGACCATCGAGTGCACGATCGACTCGGGATGGACCACCACCTCGATCCTGTCGTAGGGCAGCCCGAACAGGTGGTGGGCCTCGATGACCTCGAGCGCCTTGTTGGCCAGCGTCGCCGAGTCCACCGTGATCTTGGCCCCCATGTCCCACGTGGGATGCTCGAGCGCGTCCGTCGGGCCCACCTCGGGGAAGCGCTCCGCCGGCAGGGTGCGGAACGGCCCTCCCGAGGCGGTGAGCACGACGCGTCGCACCTGTTCGACCGGCCGACCTGCCAGGCACTGGTGCACCGCGCCGTGTTCGCTGTCCACGGGAAGGAGCTCGCCTCCTCCCCGCCGCACCGCCTCCATGACCAGCGCGCCGCCAGCCACCAGTGACTCCTTGTTGGCCAGCGCGAGCCTTCGACCCGCCTCGAGCGCCGCGATCGTGGGCTCGAGCCCGGCCACCCCGACCAGCCCGTTCACCACCACGTCGCCCCCGGGGGTCGACGCGGCCACGACGAGGGCCTCCCGTCCCACGCGCCACTCGCCTCGCCAGCGGGGCCGAAAGGAGGGATCCGGCTCCTCCGCCAGCACGACGAACTCCGGCTCCAGCTCGCAGGCCAGCGCGTCGAGGCCCGCCGCATCACGACGGGCCGTGAGCGCCACGGCGCGGAAGAGGTGCGGATGGCGACCGATGACGCGCAGTGTGGAGCGGCCGATCGAGCCCGTGGCACCGAGGATGACGACGCCGCGCACGGGCGCCCCTCAGCTCGCCACGAAGAACAGGTAGGCCACCGGGAAGACCCACAGCAGCGAGTCCAGACGATCCAGGATCCCGCCATGCCCCGGGAGGATGTGCGAGGCATCCTTGACGCCGCACTCCCGCTTGACCAGGGATTCGACCAGGTCCCCGATGATCCCGGCGACGGACGCGGCGAGGCCGAACAGGACGGTGAGGAGCGGGTCCGGCCGCAGCCCGCCGAGCGGCGCCAGCAGCGTACCGTAGGCCACGGCGACCAGGGGACCGGCCACCACGGCCGAGACGGCGCCGGCCACGGTCTTGTTGGGGCTGACCAGAGGCGCGAGCTTTCTTCGCCCCCACCTACGGCCGCCGAAGTACGCCGCCGTGTCGGCCAGCCACGTCACCACCACCGGCAGGAAGAACAGGAGCGTGCCGGCGAGCCGGCCCGTGCCGGGCGCCTCCCTGAGGGGGACTCCGAAGGCCAGGAGACCGCCCAGGTAGACGGCCCCGAACACCGTGAGCGACGCCGCCGCGATCGGCCCTCGTTCCGGGGGGCGCGTCGCCAGCGCGTAGGCGCCCGCCGCGAGAAGGAGCACGGGCACGGCCGCCCAGGTCGCCTGCAGCCCCAGCGTGTAGGCCAGCAGCGGAAGGCACCCCGCCGCGAGGACGCCGAAGACGCGGAACGGCAGGCCGGTCGCATCGCCGATCCGCGAGGCCCTGGACCGGAACATGGCCACGTACTCCCCCATGCCGACCCCGGCAAGGATCGCAAGGCCCACCGCGAACACGAGCCCTCCGATCCACACCACCGCGACGCACACCGGGATTCCCAGTCCGGCGACCACGAGACGGGTAACCAGCTCTTCCCCGTCGCGGCCTCCGCTCGCCGCGGGACTCTCCGCGGACGACGGCGTCCGGGCTGTCGCCGCGACCTCCGACGAACTTCCCGCGGCGTCAGACACCCCCGAACCTCCGCTCTCGGCCCTGGAAGTCGAGGATCGCCCGGAACAGGTCGGCGCGACCGAAGTCCGGCCACAGGACGTCGGTCACGTGAATCTCCGCGTACGCGATCTGCCACAGGAGGAAGTTCGAAATCCGCATCTCCCCCGACGTGCGTATGAGGAGGTCGGGATCGGGCCACTCCGACGTATACAGCGCCCCGGCGACTCGCTCCTCGTCGATCGCGTCGGGCCGCAGCTCGCCCCGCGCGACTTCGGCCGCCAGGGTGCGGAGAGCCGCGACGATCTCCTGCCGCGAGCCGTAGCTGATCGCCAGGTGGAGCTGCATGCGGCCCACCTCGCGGGTGTGGCCTTCGAGGTCGCGGACCGCTGCGCGGGCCGACTCGGACAGCCGGTCCAGCTCGCCGAATACCCGCACGCGGACGCCGTTCCTGCGCAGATCCTCCTTCTCGCTGTCCACGAACTCCTGCAGGAGGTCCATGAGGGCGGCCACCTCCTCCTCGGGACGCGACCAGTTCTCGCTGGAGAAGGCGTACAGGGTGAGGTGAGCCAGCCCCGCCTCCAGGGCTCCCTCGACCGTCTCGCGCACCGCCGCCATCCCCTCGCGGTGTCCCTCCCAGCGTGCCAGCCCGTGCTCGTATGCCCACCGGCCGTTGCCATCCATGATCACGGCAACGTGCGTGGGAGGGCCGCCTCCCGCGCGCACGGCGGCCAGCAGCTGCGCGGCGCTCTCGACCGCCGACGTCCCGGCCCTCACGCGCCCCCCCGGGAGACCGCCACCTCACGCCGACGTAGAGCCGGGGCTCCGCCCCGGAAGCTGTACGCCTCGATACCCTCGCGCTGGAGACGCTCCGCCAGGTGCGCGCTTCTCGTTCCGGCCTCGCAGTAGAGGAGATACGGGCGTTCCCGGTCCAAGGCCGAGGACGCGCGCGACAGCTCGTCCTCGTCGCGGAGCAGGGCCCCGGGCCAGTGCCATGTCCGGTACTCTTCCGGCGCGCGAAGATCCAGCACCACGGCGTCGTCGGGCACCCGGTCCAGGAAGAGGTTGGCCGTGACGACCTCCCGCGGGCCGATCGAGCGGAGATCGAGCCGATCGTGACCCGCCAGGGCAGCCTGGAGGACCGCTGGATCGAGCCGACCCTCCTGGGCCTCCACCCGTTCGGGCGTGGCCGCCGTCACGGGGTGGTCGGGCACCAGCGCGCAGTACTCCCTGATGCGGGACGACAGGTCGTAGGTGCCGATCGCGCGCGCGCGCTCGATGATCTCCAGCTTGTCGAACCCGATCAGAGGCCGCAGGACCGGAAGGTCGGAGGCTCCATCGATGGCCCGGAGGTTGGCGAGTGTCTGCGAGGACACCTGGCCGACCGCCTCTCCCGTGACCACCGCATCGGCCCCGCACCGGGAGGCCACGCTGCACGCCGCCCGGTACATGAGGCGCTTGAGGACCACCTGCAGGTAGGACGGACGGACATGGCGGCGCATGGCTTCTACGACCTCTCCGAAGTCGAGGACGTGCAGGGTGGGCCGCGTACCGTAGCTCCAGCGCCGGGCGAGCACGAGCGCGACCTCGGTGACCATGCGCCGGTACGCTCCGCCTCCGAGGTTGCAGAACACGTAGTCGAGCTCGATGCCGCGCCGCAGCGCCATCCAGGCCGCCACGGCCGAGTCGTATCCCCCCGACAGGAGAGCAATAGCGCGACCCTGCACCCCGAGCGGCAATCCCCCCGACCCGGATCGCCGCTCGGAGAACAGCCGGGCCGTTTCGTCGCGCACCTCCACCCGCACCTCGACCTCCGGATCGTCCAGGTCGACCACGGCCCCCGGATTGAGCGCCGTGCCCAGCTCCCTCTGCACGTCGTAGGAGCTGAAGTCGTGGTGACCGCTGCGGCGCGCGTTCACGGCGTACCGCCGTCCCTTCACCCGATCGGCAAACAGCTTTCGTCCCAGCTCCACGATCGCCTCGAGCCTCGCCGGACACGCGCCCTCGATGGGCGAGAAGGAGCTCACGCCGAACACCCGGGGCACGACCTCGAGCAGGCCCTCTTCCCCCTCGATGTACATGCGGCTCCAATCCGCCTCGAGCTCTCCTCGAATTCCATGCGCCGCTAGCGCCTCTTCGAGGTTGCTCGCAAGGCGCCGTTGGAATCGCACCCGGGTGCCTCTCGACTTGGTCGTGACTTCGCCCGAGAACCTCAGCATGGCGGAGACGAGGGCGGGTGAGGACGCATCGGGGCCCGACGTGCACAATCCCTCCCCCGTGCCGTCCCGGACGTCCTCGATCGTCGTCGACTCCTCCAGCGTCATGCCTCCACCTCCCCGTCGCTGCCGGAGAGCTCGGCCTCCACCTCGGCGCGGCCGGCCAGTCGGTCGACCAGTCCCATGCCGAGGGCCCTGGCGAAGCCGAACATCACGTAGAAGGCCAGGATCGGGAACAGCGTCTCCTCCGGCGCCACGGCGACCAGCACCAGCGCCGCGACCAGCCCGGCCAGGCCGAGCCTCGCCCTGCGTCCGCGCAGTCCGGGGCGCAGCGCGGCGTAGGGTACGTGGCTCACCATGAGGACTGCCAGCGCCACCACCGAGACCGGCACGATCGTGGCCCATGGCCACCCCGCCAGCCACCGCTGGAAGAGGGCGGTGGTGCTGAACGGGTAGAGCATGGCGAGGAACGCTCCGGCCGCCGGCGAGGGCAGCCCCAGGAAGTACCTTTTCGCGCCCCCGGCCTGCTCGACGTTGAAGCGAGCCAGTCGCACGGCCATGGCGCCGACGAAGGCCCCGCACATGAGCCACGACCACTCTTCGCGCAGGAAGGCGGCGTAGGTGAGGATCGCCGGTGCCATCCCGAAGCTGACGAGATCGACCAGGGAATCGAGCTCTCCACCGAAGGCGCTGTCTCCGGCCGAGAGGTGCGCCACTCTCCCGTCCAGCCAATCGAACACGGCCGCGAGCATCACCAGCCAGGCGGCCAGGTCGAACCGCCCGCGGAAGGAGGAGATCACCGACCAGAAGCCGAAGAACAGGTTGCCGAGGGTGAAGGCGCTGGGAAGCACGAGCACCGCGCGACGTCGGCGCCGGCCGCGCGTCGGATCGGCTCGTGGACCGGACGACCGACGGGTCGCGCCGCGCCTCCCGGACCGCTCCGCCGTGGCGTCCATCACTCGTCCTCCGGAGGCCCGAGGCGGGCGAGCACGGTCGTCCCCCCGATGGCACGATCTCCGCGAGCGGCCATGACCTCGGCATCGGGGGGCAGGAAGATGTCCACCCGGGAGCCGAAGCGCATCATGCCCATCCTCTCTCCCTGCTCGACGCGGTCCCCTTCGTGCGCGTGGTTCACGATCCTCCGGGCCACGAGCCCCACCACCTGGCGAACGACCACCCTGCGCCCGTCGTCCCGACGAATCCCGAGCGCCACACTGGCGTTCCCCGAACTCGCGCTTTCACGCCAGGCCGGCTGGAAGCCCCCGCTTCGATCCTCGCGCCACTCGACGCGGCCCGACACGGGAATCCAGTTGACGTGGACATCCAGCAACGAAAGGAACACCGAGACCCGCAGGGCAGGTCCCTCGAGGTAGGGCGCCGCCTCGACCTCCGCCGTCCCGAGCACCAGGCCATCCGCCGCCGACAGCACGAGGGCCTCTCCACGAGGCCCCGTTCGGACGGGATCCCGGAAGAAGAAGGCCAGGCTGGCGGTCAGGGCCGCGAGGCCACCCGCGACGATCCACACGGTCCAGGAGTCCACGACGAGCGCCGCCAGCAGGGCCGGCGCGGCGAGCGCGGCGGCCACGGCCACCAGCGCTCGCCCTTCCGGAGCGACCCGTGTCCGGCCCGTCCGGGCCGTCTCCGACCTGGCTGGCTTGCTCCCCATCATCCTCGCTCTCGGAAGGAACCGTCCGGCGTCCACCGACCTCCGGCCGCGCGACCCCCAGCACCGGGGCCACCCGGCGGCGCGCCGCGGCGGACGTAGAGGGCGAGCAGGCGCTCCGGGCGGGTGGAAGCTAGGGACGCTCCCGGCGGCGGGCAAAAGTGCCGATACGATCGACGGCATCGAAGGACGAGAGTGGCAGGGGCGGGATTCGAACCCGCGGCCCAGGGCTTATGAGTCCCTTGCTCTACCAGGCTGAGCTACCCTGCCCCGACCCCGAAAAAGCTACGGCCGGAGCTCGGCTCCGGCCTCGGGTCGACCCAGTAGCGGGGGCGGGATTCGAACCCGCGACCTTCGGGTTATGAGCCCGACGAGCTACCAGACTGCTCCACCCCGCAGTGCGCCGAAAAAGCTAGTCACCGGACCCGGATGGGTCAACCGTGCGACCCGTGGCGCCTACGAAGCGGTAGAGGTGCTCACCCTCCCTCAGGAAGCCGTATCGCTCCCTGGCCGTGCGCTCGATCGCGAACGAGTCCGTGGCCAGGCTGTCGGCCCGTGCAGAGACCGAATCCGCGGCGACCTGCAGCGAGTCCAGCCGGGCGGACGCCACCGTGCGCTCGTGCTCCAGCGCGCGCAGGTTCGGCCATGAATACTCGCCACCCAGGAAGAAGTAGTACACCCCCGCGCACCACACGGCGACCAGGAGCACCCGCCGAATCCACCGCCGACCGGTCTCACGCACGGGAGAAAGCCTCGCGGCCCGCGTACGCCGCTCGATTCCCGAGCTCCTCCTCGATACGGAGAAGCCGGTTGTACTTGGCGACCCGCTCGGACCGGCACACCGAACCGGTCTTGATCTGACCGCAGCCGGTAGCCACCGCGAAGTCGGCGATGAAGGTGTCCTCGGTCTCGCCGGAGCGGTGCGAGATCACCGAGGCGTACCCCGCCGCCGATCCCGTGGTGATCGCGTCCAACGTCTCCGTCACCGTACCGATCTGGTTGAGCTTGATGAGAACGGCGTTGGCCACGCCCTCCTCGATCCCGCGCCGGATGCGCGACACGTTGGTGACGAAGATGTCGTCGCCCACGACCTGCACCCGCCCGCCGATTCGGTCCGTCAACACCTGCCAGCCGTCCCAGTCGTCCTCGGCGAGTCCGTCCTCGACGGACACGATCGGGTAGCGATCCACCCAGTCCACGTAGCGGTCGACCAGCTCGTCCGCCGAGAGCTGTACGCCCGCTCCCCGCAGGTGGTAGGTCCCCGCATCCGCGTCGTAGAACTCCGTGGCGGCCGCGTCGATGGCGATGGCGATCTCCTCGCCCGGCACGTACCCGGCCTCCTCGATCGCCGACACGAGGAGGTCCAGGGCCGCTTCGGTGGACTCGAGGTCCGGCGCGACCCCCCCTTCGTCGCCCACGCCCCCACCGAGACCACGGAGCGCCAGGGTCCGCCGCAGCGCGTGAAAAGTCTCGGCGGCCGCGCGCAACGCCTCGGAGAACCGCGGCAGGCCCAGCGGCACCAGCATGAACTCCTGGATGTCGACGTTGTTGTCCGCGTGCGCACCGCCGTTGAGGACGTTGAGCATCGGGGTCGGCAGCAGGGTGGCGGCCTCGCCGCCCAGGTACCGGTAGAGCGGTTGACCGGCCTCGCGGGCGGACGCCCGGGCGCAGGCCATGGACACCGAGAGAAGGGCGTTGGCGCCCAGGCGGCTCTTGTCCGGACTGCCATCGAGGTCGATGAGACGCCGGTCCACATCGGGCTGGGGCGATGGCTCGTGGCCGCGCAGGTCCTCGAGGATCTCGCCCTCCACGTGGTCCACCGCCCGAAGGACGCCCTTGCCGCCGTAGCGCTCGGGGTCGCCGTCCCTCAGTTCGAGGGCTTCGTGGCGACCCGTGGAGGCGCCGCTGGGGACGGCCGCGCGGCCCCGGGCCCCGCTCGCGAGATGGACGTCGGCCTCCACGGTCGGGTTCCCGCGGGAGTCGAGGATCTCCCGTCCACGTATGCGATCTATGACCGACATTGGACCTCCGAACTGTCGCGCGCGCGCCCAAAGGCGGAAAGCTGCAGCGCCGACGGGCCCGGGACAACCCCGGGGCGGGGCGACTCCTACCGCGCGAGCATGCCAGCGATGGCGCTCCGAGTCTCCACGAGGAGCGCGTCCCGATCCTCCCGCTGGAGCCGATCGAGCTCGATGGCCGGTGCGCATCGGATCCGCATCGGTCCCGGGTGCAGCAGCCGGCTCCCCCTGGGCAGGATCGCACGGCCGCCCTCGACGGCGACAGGCACCAGACGTGTCCCGGTCTCGATGGCCAGCACGAAGCTGCCCTTCTTGAAGGGCTGGAGCCTCCCGTCCGTGGACCTCGTCCCCTCGGGGAAGACCCCGAGGGTGAGGCCTTCCTTCCGCATGCGCTCGCCCGCCGCCCGCATGGCCCGGATCGCCTGGCGCAGGTCCGACCGATCGATGAACACGTGTCCCGCCTGTCGCATGGCCCCACCGAACACCGGGATGCGGCTCAGCTCGATCTTGGCGATGAAGCGGAGGGAGACGGGCAGCGCCGCGAACAGGGCCAGGATGTCGAACAGCGACTGGTGGTTGGCGACGACCACCTGCTCCTCGCCGGACCGGATGCTCCCGAGTCCTTCGACCTCCAGCCGGATCCCGGCCAGCGACAGCAAGATGCGGGACCAGGTGCGATGCACCCAGTCGTGGAGGCCGCGCGGGGCGTGGAGCAGTCCTCCGAACAGCGAGACGAGGGAGAAGAAGATCGTCGCGGGCCCCCCGATGATCGCCAGGAGCGCCGTACGCGGGAGGCTGGCGCGCGACCTCTCCCCCGTGCCCACCTACTCGGCCGCCGCAAAGTGATCGAATCCGGTGAGCGGAATGTCGACCGGCCCGTGCTCCGGTCCCTTCCATTCGACCCCCCCTCCCGCCGTGATGCTGCCCACGCGCGTCAACCGGGCTCCGAAGCGCGACTCGAAGGCCGCACGGAGTGGCTGCAAGGCGCCGGCCGGTGCCGTCAGCAGGAGCTCGTAGTCCTCTCCCCCGCCTGCCGCCAGCTTCAGAGCGGCGCTCCGATCGCTGAACTCCGCCAGGGGCGGCGCCAGGGGAATCTCGATGACGTCGATCTCGACCCTGACGCCCGAGGCGGCCGCCAGTTGGGCCGCGTCCCCCGCCAGGCCATCCGACAGGTCGATGAGCGCCCCGACGTCCGCTTGATCCGCCAGCCAGCGTGCCTCGGCCAGTCGGGCCCGCGGGCGCTCGAACGCACGCCGGGCACGCGGGTCGGGCTCCAGCGCCTGCCGCCACTGCCGCACGGCCAGGGCGGCTCCACCCAGCTCCCCCGTCACCCACACGTCGTCGCCGGGCCGCGCTCCGCTCCGCCGCACCGGACGGGTCGCCGACCCGAGCACGACCGCGTCGAGCACCACCGGTCCGGGGGAGCGGGAGAGGTCTCCGCCCAGGAGCGAGCACCCTGCCCCGGCCAGGGCTCGCCCGGCGCCGACCCCGAGGGCATCGAGTACCTCGCGGTCCAGCTCCGGGGGTAGAGCGATGGACAGGAGGACGCCGAGCGGGCGGGCCGCCATGGCCGCCAGGTCGCTCAGCGCTCCGGTGACGGCCCGGAACCCGACGGTCTCCCACCGCAGCCAGGCCCGCTCGAAGTGCACCCCCTCGATGGAAAGGTCCGTGCTCACCACGAGGGTCTCGCCGGCCGGCACATCGACGAGGGCCGCATCATCTCCCGGACCCCGCCCCTGTTCGGCGGCCGGCGCCAGGTCGGCCACCGTGCTCACCAGGGACCGGATCCGGTCGAACTCCGGGCCCGGGGCGAGCGGCGTGTCCACCGTCCGGTCAGCCCCCGGCCGACCGGGACGCCGGGAGCGAGAACAGCACGGGGCCCGGCGGAGGCGGCGAGGCGGAGGTCATCCCGGCGCGCACGACCGGGAGCCGGTCGGGCACGTCGGTGGGCAGATGGCCCTCCGGGCAGGGCGAGCGGTCTGCGGCGAGCCCCCCGATCATGAGGGCCGCCGTGGCCGCGTCCGCGGGTCCGAGGCCGGCGGCCAGGTACGCGCCCACGATGCCGGTGAGGACGTCGCCGGAGCCGCCCGACGCCACGGCCGGGCCCCCGGCCGTGGCTACCCGCAGGGGACCGGCCGGCAGGGCCACGAGCGCGGGGATTCCCTTGAGGAGGACCGGCACGCCCAGGTCCCGGGCCGTCGCGCGCGCGGCCCCGGGCCGGTCTTCGAGGATGGCGCTCAGCTCTCCACCGCGCAGCCTCGCCAGCTCCCCCGGGTGGGGCGTGATGACGGCCGTTCCATCCAGGAGGTTCGCCAGTGCCTCCATCCGGCCGGCGAAGGCGTTGAGCCCGTCCGCATCCACGACGACGGGGCGTCCACCCCGGCCCTCCAGCATTCGCTGGACGAGCCCGCGGCGCTCGGGTCCGCCGCCAAGACCCGGCCCCACCGCCACGGCATCGGCCCACTCGAGGCTCTCCCGCACGGCCCGGTCGTCGTCCCAGCCGACGAACAGGGCCTCCGGCACGGCGGACTGGAGGACGATCCGGTTGGCGGGGTCCCCGACCACCCGGACGATGCCCGCTCCGGCGCGAACGGCGGAGCGCGCCGCCAGCACCGAGGCTCCCGCCATGCCGGCCTGCCCCGCCACGAGGACCAGGTAGCCGGCCTCGCCCTTGTGTGCCTCCGGGCCCCGCTCGATCAGGAGCTCGGTCGCCCAGCGCGCCGTGATGGCCCGCGCTCCAAAGCGATCCCCGGCGAAAGGGGGAAAGCCGATCTCCACGCACACGAGCTCGCCGCAGTACCCGCGCGCCGGGTGGAGCAGGAGTCCGAGCTTGGGCCAACCCAGGCACACGGTGACGGTGGCCCGCACACACGCGCCGGGCGTGCGCCCCGTGGTGAAGTCGGCGCCGCTCGGACCGTCCACGGCCACGACCGGCCCGGAGATGGCGTTCAGCTGGGCGATGAAGGTGGCGGCGGGCTCGCGCGGCGCGCCGGTGACGCCCGTGCCCAGGAGCCCGTCGAGCACCACGGCGGCCGAGCGGCACGTCGCTTCGAGTGCCGAGGGCTCCCGCACCTCGAGCTCCCAGCCGGCCCGCACTTCCGGATCTGGGAGCGAACTCCCGCACCGGACCGCCGTGACGTCCCTTCCCCAGGCCCGCAGCGAGCGGAGGGCGACCAGGGCATCGGCACCGTTGTGGCCGCTGCCCAGCAGCGCTGCCACGGGACCCTCGGGGAAGCGCAGGGCGACCTGACGGGCGACCTCCCGTCCGGCCGTCTCGATCAGGGTCCGTTCGGTGGTGTGCCCCGACGCCGTGGCGTCCCGATCCAGCGCCGCCATCTCCCCGGCCGTCGGGAGCCACACCTGCGTGCGGTTCACGTCGATCGAAGGGGTCCGCGAGCTCAGGATCCGCCCCGGTGTCGAGCCACGCCGCACGGAGCCGAGCCGGTCAGCGGTAGGACTGGGAGACCGTGCGGCCGAAGCTGATCTCGCCGTTGTCGATGCGGATGTTGAAGCCGCACTCGGGGTTGGAGCAGACCCACGCCTTGTACCGGATGGTGGCCCCGTCTCGGCCGTAGTCCGAGAGCGGCAGCAAGATACCGTTCTCGCACTTCAGGCAGTCCGGGAAGCTACCGAGCTCGTCCACGCGATCACCCCCTCCCGACCGTCCCGCCCCGATCCGACGACCCCGCGTCCTGGCAAGCATCCGGGCAGGTGCATGATGGGCCTAGACGGCCCTCAGATGAAGCGTTCTCCTTCCAGGGCTGCCCACGGATAGCCCGTCTCGAACGCCTCTTCGAAGCTGTACAGACCCTCGAAATCCTCACGCGAATCGGAGTCCTGCTTGATCAGGATCCCCGATTCCACCAGCAGGAAGACGATCTCCCCCAGATCACGCGTGGCGTGGACGCCCCAGTGTTCGAGCACGGTCCGCGCCATCGGTCCGAAGCGGGACAGGGCCAGGTCCCGCACCGCCGTCGCCAGCTCGGAACCGGAGACGTGCCGCGGCTCGTCGAGCTCTTCGAGACAGTGGTGCAGCGCCGCGAGCACGAAGAGATAGGCCTCCTCCGTGTAGCGCGGGTCGCGGCGCCTCAGTTGCGTGAGGATCTGGCTCCCGTCCATCGCCCCTTCATCCACGGCCGTCGGGCCCTTCCCTCGCCGGGTCGGACCGAACCCCGACGGGTCTCGAGCCCGGAATGCATACGCTGAAAAGTAGGAGAACGCGAAATCAAGCGTCAAGTCGCCCCCCCGCCACCCTCCGCCAGGACCAGCAGACCCTCGTCCCGCACGAGCTCGAGGCGCGCCCGGCCCCCGGTGGCGTCGGCCAGCGCGCGGGCCAGTTCCGGGCGCCGGTCGCGCGCAAGCAGGACCTCGAGGCTGACCCGGGTCTCGTACTGCGGCTTCCCCCGCCGAGCCCCGGCGGCATCCAGCAGACGCATCACGGCGCCCGTATCGGGATGATCGAAGCGGACGAGGCATCGAGCGGCGGGCACCGCGGGGCGGCCGGGAAGATCCGAGAGCGCGAGAGCCGCGGCGCCGGCGTACGCACGGGAGAGCCCGCCCGTTCCGAGCCTGGTTCCGCCGAACCAGCGCGTGACCACGACGGCCGTCTGTCGGAGCCCGGACCCCTGGATGGCGTCGAGCACGGGCCTGCCTCCGGTCCCCGACGGCTCTCCGTCGTCGTCCCACCAGGCGGCGCCTTCCAGGGGAAGGAACGCCAGCACGTGGTGGGTGGCGTCGTGGTGGCATCGTCGGGCGCGGGACCGGAAGTCCTCCGCCTCCCGGCGCGTCGCGGCCCGGCCCGCGCGCGCCAGGAAGCGCGAGCCGCGTGCGCGGAGCTCGGCCTCCGCCTCGCCGACGGGCACGAGGACCGCGTCCGTCAGGCTCCCCGGTCGCAGGGCGTCTCGCGGTACAGTGGAAAGGCGGAGGTGAGCTCGTGAACCTCGCCGCGCACCCCATCGATCGTGGCGCCCTCGCCCGCGGAGCGCAGGACCCGGTCGATCCATCCAGCGATCGTTTCCATCTCCTCGGGGCCCATGCCGCGGGTGGTGACGGCGGGCGTGCCGATCCGGATCCCGGAGGTCACGAAGGGAGAGCGAGTCTCTCCGGGGATCGTGTTCTTGTTTACCGTGATCTCGGCGCGGCCCAGGAGCTCCTCGGCGTCCTTCCCGGTCAGCTCGGTGTCACGCAGGTCCACCAGGAGGAGGTGGGTGTCCGTCCCACCCGAGACCAGAGTCCAGCCTCGTGCCTCCAGGGCGCGTCCCAGCGCCCGGGCGTTCTCGACCGTCCGTGCCCCGTAGCGACGGAAGCCCTCGGACTGCGCTTCCTTGAGGCACACGGCCTTGGCCGCGATCACGTGCATGAGCGGACCGCCCTGCGTGCGTGGGAACACGGCCTTGTCGATGGCCCTGGCGTGCTCCTCCCGGCACAGGATCATCCCGCCACGCGGCCCTCTCAGTGTCTTGTGGGTCGTCGTGGTCACCACGTCCGCGTGCGGAACCGGGCTCGGGTGCACTCCCGCCGCCACCAGTCCGGCGAAGTGGGCCATGTCCACGATGAGGCGAGCTCCGACCTCGGCAGCGATCCCGGCGAACGTGTCGAAGGGCAGGATCCGGGGGTAGGCGCTCCAGCCCGCCATGATGACGCCCGGCCGGTGCTCGCGCGCCGCCGCGACCAGCGCGTCCACGTCCAGCCGACCGTCCGCCTCCCGCACTCCGTACTCCGCCACGCGATAGAGCTTGCCGCTGAAGTTGACCGACGAACCGTGGGTGAGGTGCCCCCCGTGGGTGAGGTTCATCCCGAGGATCGCGTCGCCAGGGGAGAGGAAGGCCGCGTAGGCCGCCATGTTGGCCTGGGCACCGCTGTGGGGCTGGACGTTGGCGTGCTCGGCCCCGAACAGCTCGCACGCACGCCGGCGGGCCAGGTCCTCGGCCACGTCCACGAACTCGCAGCCGCCGTAGTATCGCTTCCCCGGCAACCCCTCGGCGTACTTGTTGGTGAGCGGGGATCCCATGGCCTCGAGCACCGCCGAGGAGCAGAAGTTCTCGCTCGCGATGAGTTCGAGGCCCGTGCGCTGGCGCTCGGTCTCGTCTCGTACGGCCGCGTGGACCTCGGGATCGACATCGCTCAGCCGCCGGTCCTGCCAGGCGGGACCGACCAGCGCGCCATCCACCCCCCGGTTGGCATCTCTTCCGCTCCCGGTCCGACCGGCCTCCATCGGGATCAGACGTGCCGGCGGTGGAGACGCGCTACCCGCTCGACCCGCCGCTGGGCGAGCTCGTCGGCGGCCACCGCGCTGGTGATGCCGCGCTCCTCGGCCAGCTGGAAGACCTGCAGCAGCGTGCTGTAGATCTCGCCCGCCTTGCGCTTGGAGCGCTCCAGGGACCAGCTCACCAGCTCCGAGTACACATTGATGAGGCCCCCGGCGTTGATGACGTAATCCGGAGCGTACAGGATGTCCCGCTCGGCCAGCCGATCGTCGTCATCCTCATCAGCGAGCTGGTTGTTGGCCGCCCCGGCCACGATGTCGACCCGCAGGCGCGGGATCGTCTCCTCGTTGAGGATGGCGCCCAGAGCGCACGGCGCGAAAACGTCCCCGTCGACCTCGTAGATCCCATCGGGCTCGACGCGCTCAGCCCCCAACTCCTCGACCGCCCGGTCGACGCGGTTGGAGTCGATGTCGGTGACGACCACGTGGGCGCCGTCCTCGATCAGGTACTCCGCCAGGTGGTAGCCCACGTGCCCGGCCCCCTGGACCGCGACCGTGCGGCCGTCGAGGTCGTCGGAACCGTAACGACGCTGCGCGCACGCCTTGATCCCCCGGAACACGCCGTACGCCGTCACCGGCGAGGGGTCGCCCGAGCGTCCGGCGATCCCGACCACGTAGTCGGTCTCCATGTGGACGAAGTCCATGTCTTCAACGGACGTTCCCACGTCCTCCGCGGTGATGTAGCGTCCCCCCATGCTCTCCACGGCCTGGCCGTGCGCCCGCATGGTCATCTCACGGTCCTGACGGCGGTTGTCCCCGATGATGACGGACTTTCCGCCACCCAGGTTCAGCCCGGCCACGGCGGCCTTGTAGGTCATGCCGCGGGAGAGGCGCAGCACGTCTACGACCGCGTCCCAATTGCTCTCGTAGTTCCAGTATCTCGTGCCACCCAGCGACGGGCCCAGCGTCGTGTCGTGGATGGCGATGATGCCGCGGTAGCCGCACGACGGCTCGTGGGTGAACAGGACCTGCTCGTGCCCATGCTCGGCCAGCAGTTCGAAGATCTCGCTCGAGGCGAGCTCACCCTCGCGGGCCACCTGCTCGGGTACCTCTATGCCGGGATGCGTCACTGGTCCGTACCTCGCTGTGAGTAGAGTTCCTTGGCGATGATGATCTGGTGTACTTCGCTGGTGCCCTCGTAGATCTCCGTGACCTTGGCGTCCCGGAAGAGCCGCTCCACGGGGTATTCTCTCGTGTAGCCGTAGCCTCCCAGCACCTGGACCGCCTCCCTGGTCACCTCCATGGCCGCCTCGCTCGCCTCCAGCTTGGCCATGCTCGAGAGCATCCGCTGCCGAGTCTCTCCCTTCATGTAGACCCGCGCGGCGCGATGGAGCAAGGCGCGCGAGGCCTCCACCCGGAGACCCATGCGGGCGAGTTTGAACCGGAGGCCCTGGAAGTCCTTGATCGGACGCCCGAACTGCTCGCGCTCGGCGGCGTAAGCGACCGCATGCTCGAGCGCGGCCCCCGCGATTCCCACCGCCTGGGCGGCGATGCCCAGGCGCCCTCCCTCGAGGGCGCCCAGGGCGTATCGGTACCCCTCTCCCGGCTCGCCGAGGAGGTGCTCGGGCCCCAGGCGGACGTCCTCCAGGTGCACGGCCACGGTCTCGGAGCCGCGCAGGCCCAGCTTGCGCTCCTTCTTGCCCGCGCGATAGCCGGGCGCATCCGTGGGGACGATGAAGGCGCCGATCCCGTGAGTCCCCCGGCGGTCCTCGGGGGTGTCCGTGCGGGCGAACAGGAGGATGAGGTCGGCCGAGGCGCCGTTCGTGGCCCACATCTTCTCGCCGCTGAGCACCCAGTCGTCCCCGTCACGCCGCGCCTGGGCCGACAGGCTGGCTGCATCGCTCCCCGAGCCCGCCTCCGACAGCGAGAACGCCCCCAGGAGCTCGCCGCGTGCCATGGGCCGCAGCCAGCGGTCTCTCTGCTCCTCGGTCCCGTGGCGGAGCAGCAGTTGCGTGGGCAGCGAGTTGTGGACGCTCATGGACACGGCCACCGACGCATCCGCACGGGCGATCTCCTCGAGCGCCATCAGGTAGGTGTCCAGCCCGAGCCCGAGGCCGTCCCAGGCTTCGGGGATCATCATGCCCAGGAAGCCGAGCTCCCCGAGGCGGTCCACGATGGCCCGATCGAAGTGGTCTTCGTCCCGGTCGCGCCGGACCGCCCCTGGAAGGACCTCCTCCTCCGCGAAGCGCCGCGCCAGACGGCAAATCTGGAGCTGCTCCTCGGTCAGATCGATGTCACCATACGTGTCAGCCATCGCCATACTCGTAGAAGCCCCGCCCCGTCTTCCGCCCCAGCCGCCCCGCCGCGACGTACTTCCGGAGCAGCGGGCAGGGCCTGTACTTGTCGTCTCCAAGCTCCGCGTGCAACACCTCGCAGATGTGGAGACACGTGTCGAGGCCGATCAGGTCCGCCAGGGCCAGCGGCCCCATCGGGTGGTTCATGCCGAGCTTCATCACCGTGTCGATGGCCTCTGGCGTCGCCACGCCCTCCATAAGGCAGAAGATCGCCTCGTTGATCATGGGCATGAGGACGCGGTTCGAGACGAATCCCGGGTAGTCGGACACCTCGACCGGCGTCTTCCCCAGCCGCCGTGAAAGCTCCATGACCAGCGCGGTCGTCCCGTCCGAAGTCTCCAGGCCCCGGATCACCTCGACGAGCCGCATCACGGGCACCGGGTTCATGAAGTGCATGCCGATCACGCGCTCCGGATGGGCGACGTGCGAGGCGAGGCCAGTGATGGCGATGGAGCTCGTGTTCGAGGCCAGCAGCGTCCCGGGGTCGAGAATGCCCGAGAGCTCCTCGAAGATCCTCGCCTTGATGTCGGCACGCTCGGGCGCCGCTTCGACCACGATCTGCGAGCCGGCGAGGTCCTCCAGCGACGTCGACGACTCAACGCGAGCCAGCGCCGCCTCAGCCTCGGCCTCGGCCACCGCCTGCCTGGCCACCTGACGTTCGAGGTTCTTGCGGATCGTGGCGATCCCCTGTTCCAGCGCTGCGTCGTCCACGTCCACGAGATGCGTGGCGATGCCCGCCAGGGCCAGCACGTGCGCGATCCCGTTCCCCATGGTGCCGGCGCCGACCACCCCGGCCCTCCGGATATCTTCGGCCTTCATCCTCATCTCCTCCCGGTCAGGATCCCCCGCGTGCAGCCTCGTCCCCGCGCCCTTCCCTGCCGGCCCGCCGCTCGGGCAGCGCCCCCGCCGAGCGGATCCGCTCGGCGCGGCGCAGGCGCCCCGTGCGCGCGAGCCAGGCGATGCCGACCAGCGCCACGGCCGTGACCGCCACTCCCGCTTCCGGTCCGAATCGGCCGCCGGACCACCAGGCCGGACCGTGGACTGTAGCGTCGAAGCCCGGCGTGTCCAGAAAGGGGAACCCGGGCGTGCCCGCGCCGATGCCGCTCACGGGCAGGCCGGCCGCCACGCCCATGGTCCAATTCCAGCCCAGGTGGATCCCGACCGGAAACCACAGGCTGTACGTGCGCCAGTACGCGGCGCCCAGCAGGATCCCGGCCACCACGATGTTCAGCAGGGCGAGACGGTCCAGCCCCGGATTGAACAGGTGGAGGAGCCCGAAGCCCACCGCCGTGAGCACGACCGCCACGGGGCCGCCGAGCGCCTCGGCCAGCACCTGGAGCGGATACCCCCGGAACAGGAGCTCCTCCTCGATGGCGCCGACGGCCAGGAACAGCGTCGCCAGTCCCACGGTCCCGGTCCAGCTCCCGGTTCCCCGGTCCGGGCGCCAACTCACCGCGCCCGTGATGGCCAGGACGCCCACCACCAGCGCCATGAGCGTCAATCCCACCAGGAACCCGCGGGCCGCCTCGGCGACCGCGGCGCGGTCGCGCGGCAAGCCGAGCGCCGTGAGCGAAACCCGCTCCACCGCCCGGGCCATCGCCCACGTCGCTCCGAGGACCGCGAGGAGCGCCACGCCGACGCCGGCGGCCGGCACCAGACCACGACCGCTCCTGAGCCCCGGGAAGATCGCCCACGTGACGCCGCCCAGGAACAGGTAGGCTCCGGCGACCAGCAACCCGAAGACCACCAGGCGCCATCCCGCGCGGAGACGTCCCTCGGACCCGACGAGCAGCTTCATCGCGACCGCGGGGCGCCGGGTCGCTTCACCGGGGGCGGAGCTCGCGGCCGCCGCAGCCCCGGTTCAGGCCCGGAGCCGGCTCAGCCCGAACCTCGCCCGTCGTCCCGAGAGCAGGACGAACATCACTTTCAGGAGATCCACGACCACGAAGGGAGCGGCGCCGACCGCGACCGCGCGTCCGACGCCCAGAGAGGGCGCGAGCCACGCCACCCCACCCAGGTAGATGACGGCGACGCCGAGCAGGAGACCGGCCGTCTGCCCCCCGAGTCCCCGGCCCTTCGCCACCATTCCCACGACGAGGGCCGCGACCGGGTAGGCCAGCAGGTAGCCGCCCGTCGGGCCGAGTAGATAGGCCAGCCCTCCGCCCGCCGCGAACACCGGCAGGCCGGCAGCCCCGGCCGCCAGGTACGTCACCTGGCTGGCCGCGCCCAGTCTCGGACCGAGCAGGAACCCCGCGGCCAGGACGGCCACCACCTCGAAGGTGAACGGGACCGGACTGCCGGGGAGCGGCACGGCGATCCGTGCGCCGATCGCCGTGAGCACGGCGAAGCCCAGCACGACGGCGGCTCGACGCAGCGACCGGGGCACCCCGGACACCCGGGTCCCCCACGAACCGGTCGCGGTGGCGATGTCTCGACTCATGATCTCTCCACGCTCATGGCTACGGCGTTGCCGCCACCCAGACACAGGGTGGCCATGCCCCTGTGCACGCCACGATCCCGCATCGCGTACACAAGGGTCGTGAGGATGCGCGCGCCCGAGGCTCCGATCGGGTGGCCCAGCGCCACGGCGCCGCCCCGTACGTTGAGGCGCTCCGCGTCGATGCCGAGCTCCCGAGCGTCCGCCAGGGCCTGCACGGCGAAGGCCTCGTTCATCTCCACCAGCCCGTAATCATCGATCGAGGTCCCTTCCTTCTCCATCAGGCGGCGCACCGCATCCACCGGGGCGAAGAACAGGTCCCGCGGGGCCGTGGCGCCGACCGAATATGCCGAGATCGTCGCGAGCGTGTCCAGGCCGTTGGCTTCGGCGTACGCCCGGGACGTGACGAGGGTCGCCGCCGCGCCATCGTTGAGCCCCGGAGCGTTACCCGCCGTGACCGTGAGCTCCTCGATGTCGTCGGGGGCGTCGTCGGGAAACGCCGGACGCAGCGACGAGAGCTTCTCGTAGCTCGTGTCACGCCGGGGCGTCTCGTCGACCTCGAGCACGGTGGAGCCCTTCCGGCCCGGGATCTCGACGGGCACCAGCTCGGCCTCGAACTCGCCCGCATCGATGGCCCGGATCGCCTTCTGATGACTCGCCAGGGCGAAGCGGTCCTGCTCCTCCCGCCCGATCCCGGCCTTCGCGGCCGTGTACTCGGCGTGCCCTCCCATGTGGCAGCCGCCGAACGAGCACCACAGACCGTCGTGAACGAGGCCATCCACCAGGGTCCGGTCCCCGAACTTGACTCCCTCGCGGTAACCCCGCACGAAATAGGGAGCATTGGACATCGACTCCATGCCGCCCGCCACGTACGCCCGGCCGTCGCCGGCCCGGATCGCCTGCGCGGCCAGCATGACGGACTTGAGCCCCGACCCGCACACCTTGTTGATCGTCACGGCGGGCACCGAGTCCGGAACGCCGCCGTGGATGGCCGCCTGGCGCGCCGGCGCCTGCCCGACCCCCGCCTGGATGACATTGCCCATGATGACCTCGTCCAGCTCGTGCGGGTCGACTCCGGAGCGCTCCACCGCCGCCCGGATGGCCCGGGCGCCGAGCTGCGGCGCCGTCAGCGACGAGAGCGTGCCGAGAAACCGACCCGTGGGCAACCGTGCGGCCGCCACGATAACTGGAGTCATATCCTTATTTGACATATTATTGATGCCTTCCATATCAGGTTATGCGTGATGAGTCCCGCACCGGATCCTGCGCCGGGCTGACCAGCTCACAACCTCCACGCTCACCGCCGGGTCCGGCCCAGCCGTAAGCCACCTCCGGATCGTGTTCGAACACCAGGACCCAGCCCTCCCGCGCCGCGCGCGTGAGCCACTCTCGCTTGGCCTCCAGCGTCACCAGGGGCTCGACGTCGTAGCCCATGATCCAGGGCAACGGTACGTGCGCTCGGGTGGGCACCAGGTCGGCCAGGTAGAACAGGGTCGTGTCGCCGTGCTCGATGAGAACGGACTGGTGATGGGGGGTGTGGCCCGGCGTCCGGACCATCCGTACACCGGGCACGACCTCGGTGTCCTCCTCGAGGAACTCCACCACGCCCGCCTCGAGGAGCGGATCCATGTTGTGGCGCAGGTAGCTGGCCTGGATGCGCTCGTTGTCCCGGTGAGCGAAGTCCCACTCGCCGCGCCGGATCAGGTAGGTGGCGTTGGGGAAGGACGGCCGGATCGTCCCGTCGGCCTCACGCAGCGTGGCGCCCCCGGCGTGGTCGAAGTGCAGGTGGGTGCACAGCACCATGTCCACGTCTTCGGGCTCCACCTCCAGGGTCCGTAGCTCGTCCTCGAGGCGCGTGGGCGAGCCCTCGTTGTCGACGCCGTAGATGCTCCGGAACTTCTCCTCCTCCTTGTTGCCGAGGCCGGAATCGACCAGCAGGGTTTGGTCGCCGGTCTCGATGAGGAGACACCGCATGGCGAGTGGGATCCGGTTGCGATCGTCAGCCGGGATTCGCCGCTCCCACAGGGGCTTGGGGACAACGCCGAACATCGCCCCTCCATCCAGCCGCAGCCCCCCGGCCATCACGGTGCTCACCGAGAACCCGTCCCGCTCGTACACCAGCATCGCCTCTTCCTCCTCCTACCGAGGGGCGCCCCGAGGGCCGGACAGCCAGCCCTGCAGGTCACCCCATTCCGTGAAACCGCGGCGCTCGACCTCCTCGAGCAGACGCAGGAGAACCCCCGCCGTGGCCACGGCGTCCCCTCCCGCCCGGTGGCGTCCCTCGATCTCGATCCCGTAGTACTCGGTGACCGAGTCGAGGCCCTTGCGGGCCAGGCCGGGCAGCGCCCGGCGCGCCAGGCGGAGCGTGCACAGGCGGGGCCCCGACGGAAGCACGGACGCCGCCCGTCGCATCTCGGCTGAGACGAACCGCCAGTCGAACGGGGCGTTGTGGGCCACGAACACGCGGCCCTCCAGCCGCTCACGCACGAGCCCGGCGATCTCCTCGAAGCGCGGCGCGTCGCACACCATGTCGTCCGAGATGCCGGTCAGGCGCGAGATCCACGCCGGGATCGGCATCCCCGGGTTGACCAGCGACGAGAACTCGTCCGTGATCGCCCCATGTCGGACCTCGACGGCGGCGATCTCGGTGATACGGTCGCCGCGGCCCGGCGAGGCGCCCGTAGTCTCGACATCCACGACCACGTAGCTCAGCGCCGCCAGGGGCCCGGACGGGGATCGCTCGCGCGTCAGCCGCCAGCGATCCTCGCCGGCCCGCTCCACGCGCCGCTCTCCGGCCAACAACTCCTGCACGATGCGCTCCGCCACGCCCGGCGGGGCGGCACGCACGCCGAGCACCGCGCGCGCCAGGTCGGAGGCCGAGCGGGGTCCCCGCTCCAGCTCCTCCAGGGCGCGCGCCACCAGCGTGGACGACGGGGAGAAGCGGACGCCCGGATTCACGCCACCGGGTCCCGCAGCACCGGCATCGTCATGCAGCGCGGTCCGCCCCCGCCCCGCACCAGCTCGGTCCCCTCGAACGCGATTACGAAGCGCTCGTCATCCTCGACCCACTCGTCGCCCGTGAGGAAGTCGACGCTGCGAATGATGCGGAAGCCGCCCTCGCGCTCCAGCGCCTCCAGGGTGTGCTCGTTGCGGTCGTAGGCGAGGAGCCGCCCCGGCCCCACCGCGAACAGGTTGCAGCCGCTTCCCCACTGCTCCCGCTCCTGCATGGTCCGCCGGTCGCCCCCGCAGGGGATGGGCGTGAGCGGCATGCCGAGATCGGCCAGGGCTTCGAACAGGTCCTCTCGTTCGCGCGTCTCGCGGTCGGCGACGCCCACGTGCAGCACCGGAAGGCGGGTGGGCCCCAGGAAGTACGGCGGAAACACGCAGCACTGCTCCCGGTCCAGCATCGTGAAGATCATGTCGAGGTGGATGGAGGTTCGGTGCGGCGGGAGGATGACGACGAGCAGGTTGGACACGGGCGTCATGGCCAGGAGCCGCTCGGCGAGGGCGTCGATGCCGGCCGCGCTCGTCCTCTCGGAGAGTCCGACCAGCACCAGGTCCTCGCGCAGCACGTGCACGTCGCCCCCCTCGATGCTCGTGTTCATGCGTCGCTCGCGCGTGCCGTCGTACAGCAATCCCCGGTTCTGTAGCGCGGGATGGTGCCGGAACAGGGTCCGCATGATGAGCTCTTCGGTCCAGCGCACCTCGTGGCGCATGGCGGAGATCGCCACCCCGTCCCCGATCACCTGGGCCGCGTCGCGGGTGAAGAACAGGTTGGGGAGCGGTGGAAGGCTGTAGCCCGCCTCGTTGACCAGCCCGGCCAGGGCGCCCCCGTGGCTCTCCTCGCCCTCGATGAACAGGCGGGCCAGCTCCTCGGGCCGGGCCTCGCGCGCCCGTTCACGGAAGGCGTCGTCCGAGCCCTGCAGGAGCTCCTCCCGGGCCTCGGGCTCGGCCAGGACGTCCACCAGCAAGTCCGACACTTCGTGGACCTCGGCGAAGCGCTCCAGGAGCGTCACGAAGCGCCCGTGCTCCCGGCGCGCACGCTCCAGGTCCAGGATGTCGTCGAACAGGTAGTCCTGCCGGTTGTCGGGCGTGACCACCGTGAGCTCCGGACCCGGGCTGTGGCAAATGACCCGCCGCAGGTTCCCGATCTCGCTCGCGATACCGACGCCCCGCTCGCCCATCGTCACCATGTCCTCGACTCCGTACCGCTGGCTCCGCCCCGCGACCGTCACTTCCGCGACGGCATCCGGTCTCCGCTCGTCAGCACGAAGCTGAGGCCCTCCAGCTCGAGCGCCACGTCCATGGTACGCACAGTGACGTTGTCCGGCACGTCGATCTCGACCGGAGCGAAGTTGAGGATCGCGCCCACGCCCGCGCCCGCGAGCTCATCGGCCACGGCCTGCGCGGACTCGGGCGGCGTGGCGATGATTCCGAGCTCGATGTGCTGCATCCTCACGACCTCCGTGAGACGCTCGGCCGAGTACAGCCGCACGCCCGACACGACCTGCCCGGTCTTGGCCGGGTCGGAGTCGAACGCGGCCGCGATGTCGAACCCTCGCCTCGCCAGATCCTGGTAGCCCAGGAGCGCGGAGCCTATCTTGCCGACGCCGACCAGGGCCACCCGCCAGCGCCGTCCCAGGCCGAGGATCCCCTCCAGCGTCCGCCGCAGCTCGTCCACCGTGTAGCCGCGCCCTCGCTTGCCGAACGAGCCGAACAGGCTGAGGTCCTTCCGCACCTGTGCGGGGGTGGTCCCGCAGCCGCGGGCCAATTGGCGGCTGGAAACGAGCTCCCTGCCCTGCCGGGTCAGCTCGCGCAGGAAGCGCAGGTACACCGACAGGCGTCGAACCGTAGACTCGGAGATTCGGCGCTGCCCGCTAGGGCTCATGGCGGGGTCGCGGGGTCGCTTGTGAAAGGCTTCACAAGGCCAAGATAGAGCGATGGCGCGGCGGACTCAACCGTGACGGAGCGAGGTCGGTCCGCGGCCTCCCCCCTGCCTCCCGGTGGACCGCCGGCCCCCTCCGAGCCACCCCGAGCGGCCCGCTCAGGCGTCGGTGTCCACTCCTCCGAACTCCGTCTCCTCGAGGCGCCGGGCCAGGGCCACGAACAGCTCGGGCGCCACCTGCTCGGGGCGGCTGCGCGGGTCCAGTCCGAGGGACCGGCACAGCGCCTCGGCACGCTCCCGCCCCAGGGCGAGCCCGGGCGCCGAGCGCAGGATCTTCTGCATCTGCTTGCGCCGCCATCCGAACGCCGCGCGGGTCAGGCGCCGGAGCCCGGGCTCCGGCAGTGCCGAGATGCGTCCGGGATCGGGATCGAGGATGACCGTCACCGACTCGACGTCGGGTATGGGCCGGAACGCGTTGCGGCTCACCGGGAAGGCGATCCGCGCCTCGGCCCGGGTCTGGACCCCCACCGACAGGCTCCCGTAGTCGCGACTCCCCGGTCCGGCGACGATGCGCTCGCCCACCTCCTTCTGCACCGTGACCACGATCCGGACAGGCGCCGGCGCCAGAGCCAGGAACCGGAACAACAGGGGCGTCGTGATGCCGTACGGGAGGTTGGACAGGACCCGGTACGGGGACGCCACCAGCCCGGCCAGGTCTCCCTCCAGCGCATCCCCGTGCACGACTTCGACATCGTCTCGGGCGAACCAGCGGACGGCGAGTTCCTCGGCCAGATGGTCGTCCTTCTCGACCAGCACCAGCCGCGCGACTCGGCCGACCAGGTGCGCGCTGAGCTCCCCGTGGCCGGGGCCGACCTCGAGGACCGTGTCGGCCGGCTCCACCTCCAGGGCATCGACGACCTTCCGCTGCAGGTTCGGGTCGATCAGGAAGTTCTGGCTCAGCGAGCGGCGCGCCTTCAAGGGCCCATCCGGGAGTGGGAGGTCACTCCGCCAGGAGCGAGGCGATGCACGCCACGTGAACGATGTCTTCCACGTCCGCTCCCCGCGACAGGTCACACAGCGGGCGCGCCAGCCCCTGGAGGATAGGCCCGAGGGCGCGGGCGCCCCCGAGTCGCTCGACGAGCTTGTAGGCGATGTTCGCCGCGCCGAGGTCCGGGAACACGAGGACGTTCGCCCGACCCGCGAGCGGCGAATCCGGCGCCTTGCGCGCGCACACCTCCGGCACCAGGGCCGCGTCCGCCTGCAGCTCGCCATCCGCGACCACGCCGGGATGCCGGGCGCGGAAGCGCTCGAAGGCCTCCCGTACGCGGGCCACACCGGGCGACTCGGCCGAGCCACGGGTGGAGAAGGACAGGAAGGCCACGCGCGGCTCGTCGCCCACGATGCGGCGGCGCGCGCCGCAGGCGGCGTCCGCGATGTCCGCCAGCTGCTCCGGCGTCGGGTCGGGGACCACTCCCGCGTCCGTGAAGGTGAGGACCCCGGCCGGGGCCTCCGGACCGAGGGCACCTGACATGTAGAAGGCGCTCGACACCGTGTGGATCCCGGGGGCCATCCCCACCTGGTGCAGCCCGGCCCGGACGACCGCCGCGGTCGTGGCACGGGCGCCGGCCACCACGCCGTCCAGTCGTCCCGCGCCGAGCAGCGCGGCCGCCGCCGTCAGCGGATCGGGAGGCTCCGCGTCCTTCGCCTCGTCCCCGGAGCGCACCCGAACCAGCGCCGACGCCGCGGCGGGATCGATCCACTCCAGTCCGGAGTCCGCAGCCCGCCGCGCCCCCGCCGCACCGACCACCAGGACCGGCCGCACCAGCTCGCGCTCCGCCAGACGGGCGATGGCGAGCGCCGTGCGCTCCTCGTCCGCCTCCGGGAACCCGATACGACGCGGTCGTGCCCCGGCCCGGTCGCGCAGATCAGCCAGGAAGTCCACCGTCGCCCCTACGCGTCGCCCCGGGCCGGGGGACCGAAGCGCTCGACCATGCGCTCCAGCACGGCGGGCGGCACATACTCCGAAACGTCCCCACCCAGCCGCGCCACCTCCCGCACGAGGGACGCGCTCAGGAAGGTGTAGCGGTTGTCCGGCGCCATGAAGATCACGTCCAGCTCCGGCCACAGGGAGCGGTTCATGAGCGCCATCTGGAACTCGTACTCGAAGTCGCTCACCGCCCGCAGTCCGCGGATGATCAACCTCGCGTCCCGGGAGCGCGCGAAGTCCACCAGGAGTCCGGAGAAGGAGACCACCTCCAGGGCCGCCTCGTTCGCATACACCGAAGCGATGACCTGGACGCGCTCCTCGATGGTGAACAGGGCTCGCTTGTCCTGGGTGGAGGTCTCCGCCACGGCCACGATCAGGCGATCGACGATCCGGAGCCCCCGACGGATGATGTCGTCGTGTCCCAGCGTGAGGGGATCGAAGGACCCCGGGTACACGGCCACGTGCTCGCTCCTCTGGGGCGTCACGAGTTCCTCCCGTGTGGCGGTTCGGGCTCCGGGCGATCGCCGGCCTCGGCCGGCTCCCCGGGCGGTCGCAGGAAGCTCAGAATGGTGTCTCCGTACGCGCGCCGCCACACCACCCCCCCCTCGCCCAGCGCGTCGGGAGCGTGCTCGACGCACAGCAGACCCGCGAAGCGCCACTCGGCGAGCGTCGCCGCGAGCCGCGCCGGCCAGGCGGAGGCGTAGGGAGGGTCGGCGAGCGCCACGTCGAACGGCGGCCGCTGTTCCGGGCCGGGCCGCGCGAGGCCCCCGAGGAAGGAGCCCACGTCGGTGCGCAGCACCCGGGACCGGTGCAGGACGCCCAGCACCTCCAGGTTCGCCTCGAGCACCCGGGACGCCTCGCGGCCCCGCTCCACAAACGTGACCTCGGCCGCACCCCGGGACAGCGCCTCGATCCCCAGCGCCCCGGACCCCGCGAACAGGTCCACCACCCGGGCGCCCGCTACCCCGGGACCCAGGGCGCTGAACCACGCTTCCCGAACCGCCTCCCTCGTGGGCCGTGTGGACCGGCCCGTCGGCACGGCGATCCTCCGTCCCCCCAGGGTCCCCGAGATGATGCGCAGCACGTCCGCCCTACGGTCCGACCACGGGCCGGAAGTCCAGCATCCGCGCCTGCAGTCGCTCCCGGCCCCGGTATCGGTCCCTGGAGAGCTCGAAGGCGACCTCCACCCGGGACGACGACGCTTCGCCCAGGCGTCCCCCCATGCCGAAGCCGATCGCCTCCAGCCGGCTATCGTCATCCCCGGCGAGGATGGCCTTGAGGTGGTCTCCGTCCGACCCGACGGTGGCCGATCGCTCGAAGCGTACGTCCCGTACGTGGAGGACGGGTCGGGGGTTGTCGGTGCCGAACGGGGCCAGGTACTCCAGGCCCCGCCACAGATCCTCGTCGACGTTCCGCAACGGCAGGGAGAGGTCAAGTTGGAGGTCGGGCTGCAGCGCCTCGGCCGTCAGCGTCCGGGCCGCCTCCTCCTCGAAGCGCAGGGCCAGCGCCTCCAGCCGTTCCCGCCGTACCTCGAGGCCGGCCGCCATGCGGTGGCCGCCGAAGCGCTCCAGCAAGTCCGAGCAAGCCTCGAGTGCTCGGTGCAGGTGGAAGCCGGGGATGGACCGCCCGGACCCGCGTCCGGGCTCCTCCCTCAGGCTCACGAGGATGACCGGACGATGAACCTGCTCCACGAGGCGAGAGGCCACGATGCCGATCACGCCGGGGTGCCAGTCCTCGCCCCACAGCAGCACCGACCGGTCCCGCTCCGGGTCGTAGCGCTCGACGAGCTGCGCCTCGGCCTCGGCCCGCACGCGGCGGTCCTCCTGGCGTCGCTCCCGGTTGTGCATCTCCACGACAGAGGCCAGCCGCTCCGCCTCTCCCGGCTCGTCCGCCAGGAGGAGCCTCAGCCCCGTCTCCGCCGCGCCCACCCGTCCGGCCGCGTTCAGCCGGGGAGCGAGCCGGTAGCCGATGTCCGTGGCGCCCGGGCTCCCGCCCAGGTCGACACCCGCCGCCGAGGCCAGGGCCCTGAGGCCCGGCTTGCGCGTCCGTGACAGGGCGCCCAGCCCGGCTCGAACCAGGATCCTGTTCTCGTCGAGGAGCGGCACCAGGTCGGCCACCGTGCCGAGCGCCACCAGGTCCAGGTGACGGTTCAGCCCGTCCTGGGAGACCCCACCTCTCGCGTACAGGCCGGACAACAGCTTGAAGGCGACTCCCACGCCGGCCAGGCCCTGGAACGGGTAACCGGCGTCCGAGCGGGCGGGGTCGACCACCGCGACGGCGTCCGGGAGCCGGGGCGACGGACGGTGGTGGTCGGTGACCACGACGTCGAGACCCATCCGCCCCGCCTCGGCCACCGCCTCGACCGCCGACACCCCGCAGTCCGCCGTGATGATCAGGCCGGCACCCAGGTCGCGCGCACGGGCGAGCCCGCCGTCACCGAGATCGTACCCGTCCCGGAGCCGGTGGGGGACGAACGGCTCGACCCGCGCGCCGAGCTCCCTCAGACCCAGGGTCAGCAGGGCCGCCGAGCACAGTCCGTCGGCGTCGTAGTCGCCGTGCACCAGGATGAGCTCCCCCCGGGCGATCGCACGGTCGACTCGATCGAGAGCCGCCGCCATGTCCGGGAGGAGATCGGGAGAGTGGAGGGCGTCGAAGGCGGGGCGGAGAAAGGCGCGGGCCTCGTCGGGCCCCCCGCGGCCCCGCCGCACCAGGATCTCGCACACCGGCACGGGCAGCCCCACCGCCTCGCGCAGCCGGTCCACCAGAGCGCTGGGCACCTCCGGAGGTGGCACCCAGCGCGCCCGTAGCCGTGGAAGCACCGGCGTGGCCCGGAGTCTCAAGTCCCCGGGCCGCGGAGGACCTCGATCAGCGGTCCATCTCGTCCGCCGTCTCCTCCAGGGGGGCGTGCAGGATCACGCCACAGCCCTCGCACCGGAACAGGGTCCGACCGGAGCGAATCTCGGCTTGCCGCTGGAGGGGCACGGCCGTGAAGCAGTTGCCGCAATGCCCGCCCACCAGAGGGGCCAGGGCGCTCTCGGTTCGGCCCCGGCGGACCCTCTCGTACAGCTTGAGCGCCTCGTGGTCGATACCCTCGCTGCGATCCTTTCGACGATCGCGATGATCCGCGAGCTCCGTCTCCAGCTCCGCTCGCCGCGTCTCCACCTCGTCGGAGCGCTCCCGCAGGGAGTCCCGAGCCTCCGACATCTCGCCATCCAGGGTCCCGAGCACCTCCCGTGCGCTCTCCACCTGCTGCAGGTCGTCGAGCGCGTCGTTCTCGGCCGCTTCCAGGTTGCGTCGCGCCGCTTCGAGCTCGGCCCGGACCGCCATGTGCTGGCGCAGGTCCTGGACCTCGTCGGCCCGGTCCCGGAGTCGCTTGAGCGTGGCACGTCCCGCCTGGACGGATCTCTGGCTCTTCCGATAGGACTCTTCCGCCGTCTCCAGCTCCTGGCGTACCGCGTCCAGCCGCTTTCGCACCTCCGCCAGCCGCTCCTCCACCTCCTGGAGCGCCGGCTCGAGCGTGGCCAGTTCGGCCTCTCGCTCCTCGATGGCCGCGTCGATGTCCTGGAGGCCCCGGAGCGCCTCCACCGTGTCCTGTGATTCCATTCCCTCTCCTGTCCCTGTCGTTCTCGGTCGTCTCCTACACCTAACCCGGGCGCCCTCCTCCGGTCCCCGGAACGAGCCAAACTCGCACGCGGCCCACGCCGCGCCTCACGGCGCTCCCGCGAACCTTCGTACCCAGCTCACGGGGATCCGGGCCTCCCGGAGCTCCCGTGCGAGCGCTTCCTTCTCGAGCAGGAGCTCCCGGGCCTGTTCGGCCTCGGCGAGCTCCAGCTCGCGATCGATCTCATCGAGCCGCTCCAGCCGGGTCCGGTACAGCACCCTCCGAAGGGAGTGCTCGAACACCTCGTCGGCGTTGGCCAGGTCGGTGGCATCGGATGCCAGCTCGCGGGCCGCATCCAGCTCCTCTCCCGTGAACAGCCCGGCGAGGTCGAGGTCACGACCCTGGGCCTCGAGGAGCCCGGCGGCAAGCGCACGAAGGCGGTCGTCCCGGAAGCCGGACGCTTCGAGGCCCGCCTCCCGGGCCCGCGCCACGTAGGTCGGGTCTCGAAGGAAGAGGAGCAAGAGGTTGCGCTCGGACACCCTGCCGGCGTCCACTGCCGCCGCGCCGATTCTGGGACGGACCGCGGCCGCACCACGGCCGCGCGGTGCGGCGCGCGCCTCCCGGGGGGCGCCCGCCCTGGCGACCTCGTGGACCAGAGTCTCCCGGCGGACCCCGGTGCGTTCGGCGGCGCGCGAGATGTACAGGTCCCTGAGGGCGGGGTCGCGGACGGCCCTGAGCGTGGACAGCAGGGCATCCACGGCGCGGCGGCGTCCGTCGATCGTCTCCAGGTAGCCCCGGCGCTCGAGGATCTGGAGTTTGCGCTCCAGCGCGTCCACGGCATCCCCGAGACAGGCCTGGAGCCGCCCCGTTCCCTTCTTGCCCCGCACCAGCGAGTCGGGGTCCTCGCCCTCCGGCAGCGTCACCACCATCGGCTCGGCACCCGCCGCCAGGAGCGCGTCGGCCGCCCGGAACGTGGCGCGCAGCCCGGCCCTGTCGCTGTCGTACAGGAGGAAGACCTTGCGCGCGTACTTCACGAGCGTCGCGGCCTGGTCCGTGGTGAGGGCGGTGCCCAGGGGGGCCACCACGTTCTCGAACCCGCTCGCGTGGAGCGACAGGGCATCCATGTAACCCTCCACCACCAGGGCGGCCTCCTGACGACGGATGGCGTGACGGGCGCGGTTGAGCAGGTAGAGCGTGCGGCCCTTGGAGAAGATCGGGGAATCCGGCGAGTTGATGTACTTGGGGACGTCGTCGCGTCCGGAGAGGTCGCGCCCGCCGAAGCCCACCGGTCGGTCCCGGAGGTCCTCGATCGGGAAAGTGATCCGGTCCCTGAAGCGATCGTACGATTCGTCGGCGCGCTCGCTGGTCGCCAGGAGGCCCACCTCGAGGAGGGAGGACTCCTCCAGCCCACGCGCGAGCGCCGCCTCCCGCAGGGCCCGCCAGCCGTCCGGGGCGTAGCCGAGCCGGTAGAGCCGCGCCGCTTCTGCGTCGAACCCCCGTGACTCCAGGTACGCCCGTCCCCGGGCCCCCGCCTCGGGGTCGGCCAGGCGCGCGGCGAACCACTCCGCCGCGAAGGCCACCGCCTCGCGCAGGGCCGCGTGGGGGTCCTCGCGTCGCTCGTCGTCCTCGGGGACCTCCACCCCCGCCCTCTCGGCCACGTAGCGCACGGCCGAGGGGAAGTCGAGCCCCAGCCGCTTCATGACGAAGCTGAACACGTCCCCCCCCTCGCCGCACACGAAGCACTTGAAGATGCCGCGCGCGGGATCGACGGAGAAGTTGGGTCCCTCGCCGCCGTGCAGGGGACACGGCCCGCGGTAGGTCTTTCCCGAGCGCTTCAGGCTCGTGTGCTCCGAGCAGATCTCGACCAGATCGGCCCGGGAGCGGACCTCTTCGATGACTTCGTCCCTCACGCGTCTCCCTCGTCCGGGGTGAGGCGCGCGACCGTGACCCCGCTCCCCCCCTCTTCGGGGCCGCCCCCACGGAAGGAGACGACGCGCGGATCGGCTGCCAGTACCTCCCGGACCCGCTCGCGCAGCGCTCCCGTGCCCTTGCCATGTATGATGCGGAGGCGCGGGAGATCCGAGACGATGGCCGCGTCCAGGACCGGCACCAGCTCCGCCTCGGCCTCGTCCACCCGCAGGCCCCTCAGGTCGACCTCCGAGCGCGGCTCGATCGTCGGGCGGCGGCCCGCCGCGCGGCTCGAGGTCCCGTGCCCCACGCTCCCCGAGGCGCCGCGGCCGGCGGCCCCGGCGGAGCCCCCCTCGCCGGCCCCCTCGCCTCTCCCAGCGGAGGCGGGCGCGACCTCCTGCGGCGGCAGCGAGAGACGCACGCCGCCGGCTTCCACCACGATCCGATCCTCCCGGACCTCGAGGACGCGGCCGGTCCGCCCCAGGGAGCGCACGCGCACGGCCTCCCCCGCCTCCACCTCCGGGAGCGGTCCCGGCTCGGCACGGGAAGGCCGTGCCTCGCGACTCTCCCGTACAGCCTCCTCCACCGCGCGCCGCGCCTCGCTGGCCGCATCGCCCAGGGCCTCCGACCGCCGGTCGCCCGATCGGGCCCGACACTCGAGACGCTCGATGGTCGCCTCCACCTCGCTCCGCGCTTCCAGGAGGTAGCGCTCCGCCCTCTCCCGAGCGTCACGCTCGAGCTCGGCCCGGCGGGCCGCGAGCGAGCGTTCCCGTTCGCCGATCGCCTCCTCGCGCTCCGCCAGATACGCCTCTCGCTCGCGCCCCTGCTCTGTCAGACGGGAGAGCTCGGCTTCGCGCTCCTCGAGCTCGGCCAGCACCGATTCCAGGCGACGCTCCCCGCCGCCCATGCGCTCCCGGGCCGCCTCGAGGACGCTCCCGGGAACACCGAGCCGCGCGGCGATCTCGAGCGCGTAGCTCCGCCCGGGGCGATCCCGCCGCAGCCGATACGTAGGACGCAGTCGGCCGGCGTCGAACGCCAGGGAGGCGTTCACGATGCGCTCATCCTCTCCGGCCAGCGCCTTGAGGTCCCCCAGGTGGGTGGTGGCCACGGTCAGCCCCGCCTGGTCGGCCAGGCGCAGGAGGCTGGCCGCCGCGAGGGCGGCGCCCTCGGAGGGATCGGTGTGGCTTCCGAATTCGTCGAGGAGGATCAGGCTTCCACCGTCCGCCTCCTCGAGGATCGTGCGCAGCAGGGCCACCTGCGCGCTGAAGGAGGAGAGGGAGGCCTCGATCGATTGTTCGTCGCCCAGGATGGCGAAGAAGCGGGTGAACAGCGGAAGGCGGGTGTCGGGTCCCACGGGGGGCACGATGCCCGACTGCGCCATGGCGGACAGGAGGCCGATCGTCTTGAGGAGGACCGTCTTGCCGCCGGCGTTCGGACCGCTGACCAGGAGGACGCTCTCCTCCGACGCCAGGGTGAGCCCGAAGGGCACGGTCTCCTCCTCGCCGGCGAGCAGCAGCGGATGGTATCCCTCCACCACCCGGTAGGTACCGCGCCTGCCTCGCTCGCCGAGCTCGGGCCTGTGGCCCCCGTGATCCAGCGCGTAGCGCGCGCGGGCCCAGATCGCATCGAGATCTTCCAGGACGTACAGGCTGTGCCGCAGCTCGCGGGCGTGGGGACGCGCCGCCGACGTGAGCTCGGCCAGGATTCGGCGCACCTCCCGGCCCTCGGCCATCTCGAGCTCGCGGATCCGGTTCATGGGCTCGATGGCGACCGGCGGCTCGACGAACAGGGTCTGCCCGCTCGAGGACTCGTCGTGCACGATCCCGCCGACCTCCGAGCGGCCTTCTCGCCGGATGGGGATGCAGTAACGGCCGCCTCGCACGGTCACCGAGGCGTCCGGGACACGGATCCGGTCGCGCAGCCGCGAGGCGAAGCGCTCGAGCCGGCCGACCAGCGAGGAACGGGCGCCGCGCAGCTCCCCCCGGATCCGCCGCAAGTCGGGCGACGCGTCGTCCCGCACGGCCCCGGATTCATCCACCGCATCCGCGAGCCTCTCCCGAAGGGCCGGCGTCCGAAGGAGGCCCCGTGCGAGGTCGGCGAGGCCCGGGAGCGTCTCCGCCTCCTCCAGGATGTCCCGGCGCGCGGACTCGGCCGACGCCAGGAGCACGCTCAAACCGTGCAGCGCGTCCCCTTCCAGGACCGCCCCCTCGACGGCGAGTCGCCGCAGCTCCGCGTCCAGCTCCGGAATCACCGGGGGCGCCCAGCCGCCCGAACGACCGTACAGCCGCGCCATTTCGCCCGTGAGCCGCAAGGCGTCCTCGGCGGCGTCGGGATAGACGAGCGGGCGAAGCTCCCGCACGCGACGCCGGCCGGCCTCACTCGAGGCGAAGCGCGCCACCAGCGCCAGGACGCGGGGAAACTCCAGCAGCGAGAGGGCGTGCTCCGAGCCGCCGTCCTCCGTGGCGCCACCCTCCCGGTTGGGGTCGGCCGTTCGTCGGGACGCCGGCGGGAGAGAGGTCATCAACCGGGCGGCCACCGCATCGCCCGGCCGCCGAGCACGTGCAGGTGCAGGTGGAAGACGGTCTGCCCCGCATCGGCACCCGTGTTGGCCACCAGACGGTAACCACCCCCGATGCCCTCGCTCTCGGCCACCCGTTGCGCCGCCAGCAACAGCTCGCCCGCCAGCGAGCGGTGCCCCTCCTCGAGCTCGTCGAGGCTCTCGAAATGCTCCCGCGGGATGATCAGCACGTGTACGGGCGCCTTCGGATCGATGTCGCGGAACGCGAGCCACCGGTCCGACTCGGCCACGATCCGCGCCGGCATGTCCCCGCTGGCGATCTTGCAGAACAAGCAGTCCTCGAGCATGCACCCTTCCTGACCCACGGGCCTCGTCTCCGGCCCAAGCTAGCCGGGGACGGGATCGCCTCGCCAGCCGGCCGGGGCGGACCCGCGGGCCGGGCGCTTTCGGGTTTCCGCCCGGCCCGGATAGATTGCGGCAGGGCTATCACGCCGCCCGCAACCCGGCCCCGGCGGCCCTCCGGTTCACAGCAGGAGTCGACGTGCGCCACCAGCACAGTAACGTGCCGGTCCGAACCGCGCGGCGCGCGGGCCGCATCCTCGCCGCCTCGCTCCTCGCGGGCCTCGCCGCGTGGGTGCCCGCCCGGGCGTCCGCGCAGCTGGCTCCGCCGATCCGTCTCGAGCTGAGCGCCGGTGCCGGTTCGCTCCAGCCGGGGACCGACCTGGCGCGCGGCTCGAACCTGTTCGGAGGCGCCACTCGCCTGGGAGGCAGCCTGGCGCTCGGCCTCACGGCGGCCCTCCAGCTCGTGGGAGGTCTCGGAGTCGAAGCGCAGGCGTTGTGGGCGCCGAACGCCGCGCTGGAGGACCCGGGTGGCACCCACGAGGGGAACGCCGACTGGTCGGCCTTCAGCCTCGACGCGGTGTTCCGACCGCCGCTCCCGCTCCTGGGCTCCCTGCTCGAGCCCTTCGTGGGGGCCGGGCTCGGGGTGCGCAGGTTGACCCCTCACCCCGAGCCGCCGACACTCCCGGTCGTGAACGGCTCGCCTGCCGCGGTCGTTCTCGCGGACTCCAGCGTCCGCAGCGACTTCGCGGTCGAGGCGCTCGTGGGCACGTACTTCAAGCTGCCGGGCCTGTGGCGCCTGCGCGCCGAGCTCCGCGACTACGTCACCAGCTTTTCGGACGCGGGGGACGCCCGGCTCCAGAACGACCTCGCCGTCCTCGGGGCACTCGTCCTGCGGGTGCCCTGACCGCGGGTGGCCATCCGGAACCCTGTTCGCAAGCACACTACGAGGATGCGCATGGACAGCGAGAACGAAGCGGTCGACGCCGCTCACGAGCCGACCGACGGCGAGGGTGGTTCCGACGCGGGGTATGCGGGGGTGGACCCGGAACCGCGCCTTCGCGTGGTCGACGTGGAGCGAATCGAGGAGGCCGGCTCCAGGATCCGGATCCGGGTCAGCGTCGAGCTCGAGGGTGTTCGTCGCCAGGATGACGCGGAGGGACTGAACACGCCCATCATGGAGCTCCGGCTGGCCGCCGAGGCCACGCTGGCGGCCGCCAGCGCCGCACTCGAGGATCCCGACTGGCTGGAGCTGGTGGGGGTCAAGCTCCTCCATGCCTTCGACGCGGACGTCATCCTGATCGCGGTGCGCACGGCCGACGAGCCGGGCCGCAAGTTGGTGGGGGCCGTACCGGCGACCGTCGGGCAGCGCACGCGGGCCGCGGTCTCGGCCACGCTCGATGCGATCAACCGGGTGATGGGGCCGAAGCTCCGGCGAAGAGCGGCCGGCGCCGACTGAGCACGCCGGCCGGTCGGGCATCGCCCCTCGGGTCAGGCCGATCCGTCCACAGAGAACTTGAGGAGCGTCCCCAACCGGACGAAGGCCTCGCGCCAGCGGGCGTCGGGAGGCGCCGTGACGCCCGCGTCGATCATCTCCCTCACCTCCCACCAGCGGTCCTGCACGTGCCTGAGCCCGACCTCGAAGGGCAGGGCTCGCACGGCCTCCAGCGTGTCCGACAGCGCCCGGAGTCGACCCTCCGCCAGAGGATCCCGGGCGAAGCGGTCGGCCGCCTCCTCCAGGGAGGCGCGCGCCCCGAGCCGGACGCGCGTGTCGTCCAGGCGGACGCCGCCGCGGGCGCTGCGCTCCATGAGGGCGCGTACCCCGTCCGCATCGGGCGAGGGGCTCGCCAGCAGGTCATCCAGCGAGCGCTCCAGGACGAAGCCCGCCGCGGCTTCCCACAGGGCCGGCACCGGCAGGCCGGCGTCCGTCAGCGCACGCAGCAGCGGAGCCCGGCGCTCGTACAGGAGGCGGGCCGCCTCGGACGTGCTCTCCAGCGCCCGCTCCGAGACGAACTCCAGCGCACGGCGGCGCTCCTCCGGCCACAGGGTGCGCAGCGACCGGACCGCACGGCCGTAGTCCTCCTCGAGCAGCCGGAGCGCGGCCGCCAGGTCACCCTCCTCGACGGCCGCGGTCAGGGCGCCGGCCCGCCGCCCGCCGTCGGGGACGGTGGCGCTCGCCGCCACCCCGGCCGTCACCGACAGCTCGCCGACCCGGAGCGCGCTCCAGCGCAGCGACCGTGTCTCGAGCGTGGTCCGCGACCGCACCGAGGCCGTACCGAGGACCAGTATCCCCTGCCCGGAGGTCGTACGGCGCTCCTCGCGCGCGTCGACGTCCCAGGCGTAGAACCGTCCCCGACCGGGACGGCCTTCCAGCAGGGTCCGCACGGCCCAGTGCGTCGCCGCATCCTCCAGGTTCGCCGCCCGGGCCCGCACCTCACGCTCCCACAGCGCCGCTCCGTCTCCGAGGTCCTTCCGGTTGCTGCGCGCCGTGGACAGGGTGGCGACGAACCGCCGGCGAAGGGTTCCCACGTCCCCCAGCGCCCGTTCCGCCAGCTCGAGGGCCCGCGCCGCGTAGGCGAGCACCTGGACGGTCTCGATCCCCGCGAGATCGTTGAAGAACCAGCCGCAGCTCGTGTACATGAGCTGCAGGTGCCGCTGCATCTCCAGCAACCGAAGAGCCCGGACGTCGCCATCGTCCTGCCGCGCGTCCGCGCGTCCGTGCCGGCCCAGGAAGGCGGCCACGTTCTCCGGGTCGCGGTCCAGGACGACGTCCACGTACGCGTCCCGTGCCGCCCACGGGTCCTCGAGCACCCGGCCTCCCTCGGACTCGAACCGGGGCGCCAGGGCGTCCCGCAGGTCGTCCAGGGCCCGCCGAAGGGGTGCGCGCCAAGACTGGCTCCAGCCGGGTTCCCCGCCGCTGTGGCAGCCGCAGTCGGAGCGCCATCGCTCGATCCCGTGCACGCAGCTCCAGGAGGTGTCTTGGGCGATCTCGACCTCGTGCTCGGGAGGGTGCAGCTCGAGGAACTCCGCGTAGTTGGTGAGCCGGACATCGTCCGCGGCCTCGACGCGCGCGAGAGCCGCGGCCAGCGCCATCTCCCCGAAGCGATGGTGGTGTCCGTACGTCTCTCCATCCGCGGCCAGGTGGGCCAGGTGCCCCTCGCCCGACCCGGCCGCTCGCGCCACCTCGAGCAGTCTCGCGGCGAAGTCGGCGCCGCTCTCGAGCCATCCCTCGAACGCCACGCCCCGTGCCAGGGTGCCGTGGTAGAAGAACAGGGCGATCGACCGACCGGACGGCAGCTTCTGCAGGTAGGCTCGGCCCGTATCCAGGCTGCGCTCGTCGACGCTCCGCCACTCCCCTCCCGCCAGGGGCCGAACCCGCCGGGCCTGATGGGGCGCCAGGATGGTGAACCGGATCCCCTCCGCCGCCAGGGCTTCCAGGGAATCCAGGTCCACCGCGGTCTCGGGGAGCCACATGCCCTCGGGTGACCTCCCGAACCGTCGCTCGAAGTCACGGATCCCCCACCGGACCTGTGTGCGGCGATCCCGAGCCGCGGCCATGGGCATGATCATGTGATTGTAGGCCTGCGCCAGGGCCGATCCGTGACCCGAGAACCGACCCCGGCTGGCTTCGTCGGCCCGCAGGATGGCCTCGTACACGCCGGGTGCGCTCCCCTCGAGCCACGCCATGAGCGTCGGGCCCACGTTGAAGCTCATGCGCGCGTAGTTGTTCGAGATGCTCCGGATTCGGCCCTCGTCGTCCAGGAGCCGGGCCGTGGCGTTGGGTCGGTAGCACTCGGCGGTCACGCGCTCGTTCCAGTCGTGGAAGGGCGCCGCCGTGGCTTGCCGCTCGACCGCCTCCAGCCACGGGTTCTCGCGGGGCGGCTGGTAGAAGTGGCCGTGGACGCAGACGTATCGGTTCACGCGTCCTCGCGGTCGAGGAAGAGGATGCCGAGGGGCGGAAGATCCAGGGAGAGCGACTGGTCCCGGCCGTGACGCTGGATCGGCTCGGCTCCGATCACGCCCGCCGACCCCGTCCCGCTGCCGCCGAATTCGGCTGCGTCGCTGTCGGCCACGACCCGCCAGGAGCCCCCGTCCGGCACGCCCACGCGGTAGGCCTCGCGTGGCACCGGGGTGAAGTTGGCCGCCACGAGCACGGGCCCCGTGCCGGATCCGCCCCGGCGCAGGAAGCTCACCACGCTGTTCTCCCGGTCCCCGCCGTCGATCCACTCGAACCCGTCCGGCTCGCAGTCCAGGGCGTGGAGGGCGGGCCGCTCCCGGTACAGCCGGTTCAGGCTCTCCACCCAGCGGCGCACGCCCCCGTGGGCGCCTTCGTCCAGCAGATCCCAGTCCAGGCTCCCCTCGTGGCTCCATTCGACCCAGGGCGCCAGCTCCGAGCCCATGAACAGGAGCTTCTTCCCCGGCTGTGCGAACATCCAGCCGAACAGGAGCCGGAGGTTGGCGAACTTCCGCCACGGGTCGCCCGGCATCCGGTCCAGGAGCGAGCGCTTCCCGTGCACCACCTCGTCGTGCGAGAGGGGCAGGACGAAGTTCTCGGAAAAGGCATACAGAGATCGGAAGGTGAGCTCATCGTGATGGTATTTCCTGTGCACCGGGTCACGCGCCAGGTACGCCAGCGTGTCGTGCATCCAGCCCATGTCCCACTTGTAGCCGAACCCGAGGCCGCCCTCGTGCACCGGGCGTGACACCCCCGGGAAGGCCGTCGACTCCTCCGCGATGGTCTGTACGGCGGGTCGCGCCCCGTACACCGCCGTGTTGAGACGGCGCAGGAAGTCGATCGCCTCGAGGTCCTCCCGGCCGCCCTCGAGATTGGGGGTCCACTCCCCGTCCTCCCGCGAGTAGTCCAGGTAGAGCATGGAGGCCACGGCGTCCACGCGCAGGCCGTCCGCGTGATAGACGTCCAGCCAGAACATCGCGCTCGACAGCAGGAAGCTCCGCACCTCGTGCCGACCGTAGTTGAAGATGAGGCTGTCCCAGTCCGGGTGGATCCTCCGGCGCGGGTCCGCGTGCTCGTACAGGTACGTTCCGTCGAAGAATCCGAGCCCGTGCTCGTCGGCGGGGAAGTGGGAAGGCACCCAGTCCAGGATGACGCCGATGCCGCGCTGGTGCAGGTGGTCGATCAGCGCCATGAAGTCCTGGGGGGAACCCCAGCGCGACGTGGGAGCAAAATAGCCAGTGGTCTGGTAGCCCCAGGAGCCGTAGAAGGGGTGTTCCATGACGGGCAGCAGCTCCACGTGGGTAAAACCCATGCGCTCGACGTGGTCGGCCAGGAGCGGCGCGATCTCACGGTAGCCCGGGCTGCGGCCGCCCTCCTCCGGCACGCGTCTCCACGAGCCCAGGTGGACTTCGTACACCGAGACGGGTGCGTCCTGGCCCAGGCGACCTCCGCGGTCGCGCATCCACGCTCCGTCGGCCCAGTCGTGGTCCAGGTCCCAGACGACCGAAGCCGTACGAGGAGGCGTCTCGTGCCGGAACCCTACAGGATCCGCCTTGTCCACCACGTAGCCCGCTTCGCGGGAGTGGATCCGGTACTTGTACAGGTCGCCGCGCCCGGCGCCCCGAACGAAGCCTTCCCAGATGCCCGAGGAGTCCCGCATCCGCAGGAGATCGGCCTCTTCGTCCCAGTCGTTGAAGGAGCCGACGACGGCCACTCGCTCGGCGTTGGGAGCCCACACCGCGAAGCGCACGCCCTCGGCTCCTCCCGACTCGGCGAGGTGGGCGCCGAATCTCTCCCATAGCCGGTGGTGCGTGCCCTCGTTGAACAGGTACAGGTCCCGGTCCGTGAGACCTCCGGCGGCGACCGCGTCGGTCATCGTCTGCTCCCGTCCTCGTCCCACTCCCGATGCTCCCTCGCGTCCAGGGCCTGCCGCCGGGCCTTTGCCAGCCGTCGCAGCGCCGCCGTCACCTCGACGTGTTCGTCCAGCTGTTCGAGCGGGACGCGCGCGCGCCGCCGCCAGCTCCGGGCCGCGCCGGGCGTACCCGGGATGTTCTGCGGCCGAGTCTCCAGCCATAAGTCCTCGAGGCTCGCCACCACGGTGCCGGCCTCGGCCCGCCCCAGGGCCTCGAGGCAAGCGGTCAACACACCGGCCGGGGTCGCCCCTTCGCCGGCTTCGATCAGCTCCCGCTCTGCGAGCCAGTCGACCAGTGCGCGCCGCTCCCGGGCCCGCCGCTCCCGGGCCCGGTCGACTTCCGACGGGTCCAGCATGCCGAGCTCGACCCGTCCGTCGATGTCTCCGCCGTGCCACCATCCTGCGAAGGGCCACGTGTCGTGCGTGTCCACCATGGCCACCGATCCGGGCGGAGGATCGCGCAAGGCCGGAGACCGATCGGGATCCAGCTCGAAGGGCACCACGAACAGACGTCCGACCCCGTGGCGATCCATCGCTCCATGCACCGCCTCCGGGACGGTGCCCAGGTCCTCGCCGATCACCTCGACACCGTGACGGTGCGAGGCGAGCGAGAGGAGGGCGTATTGCTCCCGGGACGGATAGCGCACGTACACCCCGTCCTCCGGCTTCGCGCCCCGCGGAATCCAGAACAGCCTGTGCAGACCCATGACGTGATCGATCCGCAGGGCCCGGGCCGGACCCATCGAGTGCGCGAGGCTCGCGCGCAGGTAGGCATACCCCGACCGGCGCATGGCGTGCGGGACGGGTGGCGGGAAGCCCCAGTCCTGTCCTTCCGCGAAGAAGGCGTCGGGGGGCGCTCCCACCGACATCCCCTCCGCGAACAGCGTGCGCTCGCGCCACACGTCGTAGCCGTCCGGGTGCACCGAGAGCGGAAGATCCAGGTACAGTCCGAACCCCTCCCTCCGGCCGCGTTCGACCACGGCGTCGAGCTGCTCCTCGGCCAGCCACTGACCCACCAGGTGACCGTCCCGCGCCGCAGGGTCGAAGTCGCGCCCGGCCACCAGGCCCTCGCGCCGCAGCGGCGCATCGCGCGCCGGAGACGGCCAGACTCGCCACGGCGCCCGGTGCCGCTCGCACGCCGCCAGGAAGGCTGCGAAGTCCGGGGCTCCGCGGCGCTTCCGCAGGAAGCGGCCGAAGGCGGGAATTCGCTCGGACAGTCCCCGCACACCGCCGGGCTCCGTCGTCACCCGATCCAGGAGATCGCGGCGCAGGGCAGCGGCCGCCCGGTAGTCCACATCCACGCGTGACTCGAGCGCCGCCCGGCGGCGGGCGAAGCCTTTGGACCGCAGCAGAGCCCGGGCGGCGCGCGAGTCGGCCCGGTCGCAGGCATCCTCCGGGTCCAGGTAGAGCTCGGCCCAGAACAGGCGGGTCACCGGGGCATACGGGCTCGGATCGAACGGTTCATCGAGGAACAGGGGAAGGAGCGGGAGGGTGGCCAGGCGCGAGGCGCCGCGGCCGGCCGCCCAGCCGCCCAGTCGCGCCAGCGCGCCGTAGTCGCCGACCCCGGCCGTGCCCCGCGCACGCAACGCATACAGGGGGAGGAAGACGGCCCACGCCGCCGGATCCGCGCCGACGCCCGCGCCGCCGCCGGGCGGCCACGTGCGGGAAGGAGCGCTGATCAGCGGCGCTCGGGCGATCTCGGGTCCGGTCCCGTTCCGGACGACCGCCGTGACCCTCAGGCCGTGGAGCCCCGGCGGGAGAAGAGCGTCGCCATCCCGCTCCGGGCGGACGTGCCGAACCGCGAGCCGGCGTCCGTCCACCTCCCGGCGGTCGATGACCGGCCCGCCGCCCGCGACGTCGATGCGGCGCTCCTCGCCCCCCTCGAGCTCCACGTGGAGAGTCAGCGGCGGCGACGACGCGTCGTCGGGCACGCGCAGGCGGAGGGATGGAAGGCGACCGTCCCACGCCACCACGACGGGGGGCATCGGCCGCTCGGCCAGCTCCCGGCGTCGCACGCGGAGCGCGTCTCGGACCTCGGCCTCCACGGGGGCGCGCCCGGCTGGCAGCCGGGCGCCGAGACCGCGCAGCACCGCCCACAGAGACTCCGGCGGGGGTCGGCGGCTCCGACCGGTGACGTCCCGGTAGTCGACGACGACGCCGAACAGCCTGCACAGCTCGGCCAACCGTGTCCCCTCCCCCCGCATGCGCCAACTCACTCCCGTCGCACCTCCTTCACGCCGTCGGAGGTCCGCCGGAGGACGTCTCGCCCGCATCCAGCAGGTCCAGGATGCCCTCGACCGGAATCGGCACCCAGTCCGGGCGATGGGACAGCTCGTAGCCCAGCTCGTACACGGCCTTCTCGAGCAGGTGGAGATCGAGGAGCCAGGCCGTCTCCGCCGTGTCGGTCGGCAGGAAGGCCGCCTCGCCCGAGCTGGTGAGGTACGATCCCAGGAAGGCGGCGCCCACGCGAGAGGTCCAGAAGCTCGCCCACGGGAGCAGCCGGTCCCGGGTGCCGGCTCCCGCCAGTCCGGTGGCATCAGCCCGCCGCAGAGCCGCGTGGCCGGCATAGTGCAACGACCGCAGCATGCCGGCCACATCCGTGAGAGCGGACCGCTTGATCGTGCGCGTTCTCACCGGTCGGGCGGGCTCTCCCTCGAAGTCCAGGATGACGAAGTCCTTGCCCGTGCTCAGCACCTGCCCCAGGTGATAGTCGCCGTGGCAGCGGATCCGGGTGGCGTCGATCCGTCGCTCGGTGAGTTTGCGAAAGCGCTCCAGGAGCACGTCCCGCTTGCCCCGGAGTCGGAGAGCCTGCCGCCCGGCCTCATCGGGCAAACGGCCCACGCGGCGATCCAGGCTTCGGAAGGTGCGGCCCACGAGGTTGCGGGCGGACTGGTACAGGGATCGCTGGTAGAGGGCCGAGAACGGCTCCGGCGCGAACTCCGGGTCGGCCGGGTCCGAAGCCAGAATCGCGTGCAGTTCGGCCGTCCGACGACCCAGCAGCCGGGCGGACTCGAGGTAGGCCCCGATCCACTCCTGCTCGCGGACCGGCATCTCGGCGTCGGCGAGCGCCAGCAGTGCCCGGGCCTGGTACGGCGCGTCCTCGGGCTCGTGGCGTCCGTCGGCCAGCACCCGCTCGAAGAAGCGCCCCAGAGATTCGAGCGTGACCGTCCACGCGTCTCCCCGACTCTCCACGAACCCCGCCAGGAAGGCCACCGTGGCCTCCTCGCCGTCGGCGGCACGGTACACGAGGGCACCAGCCGCCGGCGGGGCGTGACGGAAGCCGTGCTCCGACAGGAACCGTGACACCTCCAGGTCCGGATTGACGCCCTCCTCCAGGTGCCGGAACAGCTTGAGCAGGAAGCGGTCGCCATAGCGCACCGAGCTGTTGCTCTGTTCCATGCCCAGGACTCGGCCCTCGGGGGGCGGGCCCTCGCCGTCGAGCCCGGCGAAGGCGGGAAGCCTCAGGCCCTCCAGGACACCCCGCCGGCCGGCGCGTCTTCCTTCCGTCCGGATGAGGTCCAGGAGCCGTGCGCAGGCCGGCGGCGAGGCGAGCGCGTCCAACACCAGGCCGTCGCTCCCATCCAGACGAGCTTCGGCTACGATGGCCTCGGGGCGCTCGGATCGCACCGCCCCGGCCTGCTCTCCTACGTACACCTGCAGCGGGAGGAGGTAGCGCTCACCCTCCTCCTCGTCGCTGTCCACCTCCGCGACCACCAGGGCCAGCGCGGCGCCTTCCCCTGAATCCAGGGGAATCGACTCGACGATCCGCGCCGCCCGGACGCGCCCCCCCTTGCCTCCGAACCAACGACGTGCCTCCACGAAGCCGGGGAGGGCGATCTCGAGACCGGGCCGGCCGCCACCGCCCAGCAGCTCCTCTCCGTTCGTGGCCGCCACGATGGGCACCCTCGCGCCTTCGGGCACGGCATGCGGCGGGGGCTCGCGCAGGCCACCATCCTCGGGCCCCGGCTCGACCCGCGTCGTCCCGTCCACCGACTGCAGCACGAACCAGTAGAAGGCGTGCGGCCCAAGGGTCAGGGCGTAGGGTCGGCCGTCGATCCGCGGAAACAGCGAGCGCCCGAACAACTCGACCGGGACCCGGCCCTCCTCGGCCGACAGGTCGATCGCCGCCTGCTGGGCGAAGCGGGAGAGGTTGGCCGCCACCAGCAGCCGCTCGCCGTCGTATTCCCGCAAGAAGGCGAGCACCTTGGGGTTCCCGGAATCAAGGATCGTCAGCCCACCCCGGCCGAAGGCGGGATGCCGGCGGCGAAGGTTCACCAGGCGGCGGACCCACCACAGGAGGGAGCTCGGATTGTGCTCCTGCGACTCCACGTTGACGGCCTCGTACCGATATTCCGGGTCGGAGATGACCGGGAGGTAGAGCTGCTGGGGATTGGCATCGGAGAAGCCGGCGTTGCGGTTGCCGCTCCACTGCATGGGCGTGCGTACGCCGTCCCGGTCCCCCAGGTAGATGTTGTCGCCCATGCCGATCTCGTCCCCGTAGTAGAGGACCGGGCTCCCCGGCAGGGAGAGGAGCAGTCCGAACATCAGCTCGATCTTGCGGCGGTCGTTGCTCAGCAGAGGTGCCAGGCGCCGACGGATGCCCAGGTTGATGCGGGCCCGCCGCTGGCTGGCGTACACGCGGTACATGTAGTCCCGCTCTTCGTCCGTGACCATCTCGAGCGTAAGCTCATCGTGGTTGCGGAGAAAGACGGCCCACTGGGCGGTCTCCGGGATCCGGGGGGTCTGCTCGAGGATATCCTCGATCGGAAACCGGTCTTCCATCCGGATCCCCATGAACAGCCGTGGCATCAGCGGGAAATGGAAGGCCATGTGGCACTCGTCGCCGCCCCCGAAGTAGGCCACCGCATCCTCGGGCCACTGGTTGGCCTCGGCGAGCAGCATGCGACCGGGGAAGTGCTCGTCCACGTGCCGGCGGAGGTCACGCAGGAACGCGTGCGTTTCCGGGAGGTTCTCGCAGTTGGTGCCCTCGCGCTCGAACAGGTAGGGGACCGCGTCGAGTCGCATGCCGTCCACCCCCATCCCGAACCAGAAGTCCATCACCTCGAGGATCTCCTCCCGCACCCGGGGATTGTCGAAGTTCAGGTCCGGCTGGTGCGAATAGAACCTGTGCCAGTAGTAGGCCCCGGCCACGGGGTCCCAGCTCCAGTTCGAGTCCTCGAAGTCCTGGAAGATGATGCGGGCCTCGGCATAACGGTCCGGGGTGTCGCTCCACACGTAGAACTCGCGCTCCGGGCTCCCCGGGGGCGCGTGCCGCGCACGCTCGAACCAGGCGTGGCGGTCGGACGTGTGGTTCATGACGAGCTCGGTGACGACCCGTAGGCCGCGCCGATGCGCTTCCTCGAGGAAAACGCGGAAGTCGTCCAGCGTGCCGTAGTCCGGGTGCACGTCCCTGTAGTCCGCGATATCGTACCCGTCGTCCCGGAGCGGTGACGGATAGAAGGGCAGGATCCACAGGGCGGTCACGCCGAGCTCCTCGAGGTACCCGAGCCGCGACGTCAGCCCCCGAAAGTCTCCGATGCCGTCCACATCGCCGTCCCGGAAGGCACGCACGGGCACCTCGTACAGGACCGCGTCCCGGTACCACTCCCGCTCGGAATCCACCTAGCCCACCAACCGGAACAAGTGCCCCGGGCGCTCGGCCGGGTCGAGCCGCACCCAGTTTCGGGCGCCGTGCCACGCGAACGACTCACCGGTGAGCAGGTCCTCGACGCGGAGATCGGCGTCCACCTCGAGGCTGAGCGGCTCGAAGTCCAGCTCGACGAAGCCCTCGTGCGCGTGGAAGGGATCCAGATTCACGACGACCAGGAGGCGGTCCTTCCCGTGCGCGTCGCACCTGCTGTAAGCCAGCAGATGGTCGTCGTCGACCTCGTGGAAGACGAGGCCCCGGTCGCTCCGGAGCGCGGGATGCGCGCGCCGGATGCGGTTGAGCCGGCCGACGAGAGCCGCGATGCCGTGGGGGTCTCCCACCTGCCGGACCCGGATCTCGTACTTGTCCGAGTGCAGGTACTCCTCGCTGCCCGCTTCGCGCGGTACGTTCTCGCACCGTTCGAAGGCCGGCCCGTAGATGCCCCAGTTGGCCGCCAGCGTGGCGGCCAGGACGGCGCGCACCCTGAAGGCCGGAGGTCCGCCCGACTGCAGGTACTCGTGCAGGATGTCGGGTGTGTTGGGCCACAGGTTGGCCCTGAAGTACTCCCGCACGGGCGAAGCGGAGAGTTCGGTGAAGTAGTCGGTGAGTTCCTCCTTGTCGTTCCGCCACGTGAAGTAGGTATAGGACTGGGTCATGCCGAGGGCGGCCAACCGGTACATGACCTTCGGACGCGTGAAGGCCTCGGAGAGGAAGAGGACCTCCGGGTCGGTCTCCCGAATGCGGCCCAGGAGCCATTCCCAGAATGCGAACGGCTTGGTATGGGGGTTGTCCACCCGGAAGATGCGGACACCCCGCTCCATCCAGAAGGTCACCACCGACAGCAGCTCCTCCCAGAGAGCCCGCCAGGCTTCGCACTCGAAGTCGAAGGGCACGATGTCCTCGTAGCGCTTGGGCGGATTCTCGGCGTGCCGGATCGACCCGTCGGGCCGGTGCCGGAACCACTCGGGGTGCTCCCGAACGTACGGATGGTCCGGGGAGCACTGGAACGCCAGGTCGAGGGCCATCTCCAGTCCTTCCGTACGGGCGGACTCGACCAGGGCCTCGAAGTCCTCGATGGTGCCCAGATCGGGATGGACCGCCTTGTGGCCACCCTCCCTCGAGCCGATGGCCCAGGGGCTTCCGGGGTCGCCCGGATGCGCCTCGGACCGGTTGTCGGGCCCCTTGCGATGGGTCCTGCCGATCGGATGGATCGGCGGCAGGTAGAGCACGTCGAAGCCCATGGCGCCGATGCGGGGCAGGAGCCGCTCGACATCACGGAAGGTCCCGTGCCGTCCCGGCTCCCCGGCGCACGACCGGGGGAACAGCTCGTACCATGCGCTGAACCCGGCGCGCTCCCGGTCCACGGTCACGCAGAGCTCGCGCTCGTAAGTCGTGGCGTGGGAGTCGTCCGGATGGTCGGCCATCAGGTGGGCGAGCTCGGCGCTCAGGGCCACCGAGAGGCTGTTCTCGAGCACGGAGGCGGTCCCGCCGTCCCGTGCGATCCGCGTCGCCAGCTCGGTCAGCCGATCCGCGTCGCCGGGGTGTCCCGCCTGGCGGGCGCGCGTGGCCGCCGACTCGACCAGCGAGGCCCCGACGAGCAACTCCTGGTCGACGACCTGTCCGGCGTCGACCCTCTTCTCGAGGTCGTCGCGCCACGTGGAGAACGCGTCGATCCGGCCCCGTACCGTGTACAGGTGCTCGCCGACGGCGGAGGTCGCGAAGCTGGCCTCGAAGCGATCGTTACCGAGCGGCCGCATGCGCACCGAGCACCAGCTCCGGGCGCCGGGTGGCCGATGGAGCAGCTCGCAGGCTACCTGTTCGTGGCCATCGGCGAACACGTCGGCCCTCACCGTGACCGGGTCACCCGCCACCCGCTTGATGGGGTGGCGGCCCGCCTCGATCTGCGGCTCCACGCCCTCGATCACGACTCTCCGTCGGCCGTCGTGGGGCACACTGGTCATGGGTGACGTCGGCTCCTCCGTCCTGCAGTCCGTGGTCTCCCGCGGCACCCGCCGGGCGGCGTGGCGGCGCGGGCCGTCGCACCTTCGCGCGGGCGCAGGATTTGCGCCGGAGGCGCCACGTCCGTCCGGCGCACCCCGAAGGAACGGGGGGTCACCGGCGTGTCAACGATAGGGAGGACGGATGGCCGATCTCAAGCACTCGAAGCCGGCGCACGGCGCTCCCGGCATCGAGCCGCGCTGGACCCGTAGCGCGAAGGAAGGCGTCGGCACGGCGTACGCCGCATCGAGCAGGGTCTGGTTCACGGTGTCGGCGGGAATCCTCAACGAGATCTACTTCCCCACCATCGACCAGCCCCAGGTGCGCGACCTCCAGTACCTGGTCACCGATGGCCGCAGCTTCTTCCATGACGAGCGCCGTCACACCGAAACCCGCATGGAGTCGCTCGACGGGCACTCCCTGGGCTACCGGATCGTGAACCGGGACCCCGAGGGACGCTATCGGATCGTGAAGGAGCTGTTCAGTGATCCGCACGCTCCCTGCGTCCTGACTCGCACCTGGTTCGAGCCCATCGGTGCGCTGGAGGGCGAGGCGAGGCTGTACGCGCTCCTGGCCCCCCACCTCGCTGTGGGCGGCCGGGACAACAGCGCGAACGTGGCCCGAGCAGCGGGCCGCATCATTCTCACGGCCCACCGGGGCGAGATGTGGCTCGCCCTGGGGGCCACGGCTCCCTTCCTCGCGACGTCGTGCGGCTACGTGGGCGCTTCGGACGGGTGGACCGACCTGTCCGACGACATGGACATGGAGTGGGAGTACGACTCGGCCCCGCACGGAAACGTCGCCCTCACCGGACAGATCGAGTACGCGCCCGGCGAGCCCTTCACCCTCGGACTCGCGTTCGGCGACAGCCTCCAGGCGGCGGTGACGGTCCTCCTGGAATCCCTCGCCATGCCCGTCGACGAGCAGCGGGACCGCTTCCAGGACCAGTGGAGCCGAGCGTGCGGCGACATGGTTTCGCTGGCCGGCGCGTCCGGTGATGACGGCCGCCTGTACGAGAGGAGCCACAGCCTCCTCCTGGCCCACGAGGACAAGACGTACCCCGGCGCGCTCATCGCCTCGCTCAGCATCCCGTGGGGAGACTACCGGAGCGACGAGGACCTGGGTGGCTACCACCTGGTGTGGACGCGCGACATGGTGAACAGCGCCATGGCGCTGCTGGCGTCGGGCAATGTGGCCACTCCGCTCCGCGCCCTGGTCTACCTGGCGGGGGTGCAGCGCCCCGACGGAGGCTTCCACCAGAACTTCTGGCTGGACGGCACGGCCTACTGGAAGGGGGTGCAGCTCGACGAGACCGCCTTCCCCATCCTCCTGGCCTGGCGGCTCGACACCCTGGACGCCCTGCAGGGCTTCGATCCGTACCCGATGGTGCTGGACGCGGCGGCCTACCTGGTGCGGCACGGCCCGGTGACGCCCCAGGACCGCTGGGAGGAGGTGGCGGGATACTCCCCCTCCACCCTGGCCTCCAACATCGCGGCGCTCACCTGCGCCTCGTGCATGGCGCGCGAGCGGGGCGACGCATCCACGGCCGACTTCCTGGAAGCGTACGCCGACTTCCTCCACTGTCACGTGACGCGCTGGACCGTGACGGAGCGCGGCAGCCTCCTGCCCGACGTGCCGCGCCACTTCGTGCGGGTGAACCCGGCGGACCCGGCCGACCCGCACCCGTCCGAGAGCCCCGACGGCCGTACGGTGACCATCGCCAACCGTCCGCCGGGCACCCCCTTCCGGTTCCCCGCCGAAAAGGTCGTGGACGCGGGCTTCCTGGAGCTGGTCCGGTACGGGATCTTCCCGGCCGGCGACCCCCTGTTCGAGGATTCCCTGCGGGTGGTCGACGCGGTCCTCCGGGTGGGGACCCCCTTCGGCCCCTGCTGGCGGCGCTACAACCACGACGGCTACGGCCAGCGCGACGACGGCGGCCCCTACCTGGACTGGGGCCGGGGGCGAGCCTGGCCCCTGCTCTCCGGGGAGCGGGGCCATTACGAGCTGGCGGCGGGACGCGATCCGGGCCCGTACATCCAGACCCTGGAGGGGTTCGCCAGCACCACGGGCCTCCTGCCCGAGCAGGTGTGGGACGACGACGACCTGCCGGGAGCGTTCCTGTACCGGGGCTGTCCCACCGGGTCCGCGATGCCGCTGATGTGGGCGCACGGCGAATACGTGAAGCTCCTTCGGTCCGCGGCCGACGGAGAGGTGTTCGACGTGATCCCCGCGGTGCGCGACCGGTACGTGGAGCGGAGGGACTGCCGCCCCCTGGAGGTGTGGAAGTTCAACCGGCAGCCCCGCACGATCCCGGCCGGCTGGGAGCTCCGGGTCGTGGCGGCCGGCCCCTTCCGCCTCCGGTGGAGCGACGACGGGTGGGCCACCGTCCGGGACACGGACGCCACGGCGACGGCGCTCGGTCTCCACTACGTCGACCTTCCCGGCCGGAGAGCGGACGGCGCACCGCTCACCTTCACCTTCCACTGGACCGAGGTGGACCGCTGGGAGGGACGCGACTTCGAGGTGGAGGTGGTCGACCCGCCCTGAGTCGAGGCTGCCGGACGGGCGAACCCGGGGTCCCGCCGGAGACGTCCCGAGACTGGCGACATTCTTGCGCCGGACGGGGAGTGCGGATATCGAAGGAGGGACCGCCTGCCGCCCGGTGCTCCGTCCCTGGCCGGAGGCGTCGCGACGCGAGCGCCCCATAGCGCGCCGCGCCACGCGAGTCCGAAACGGGAGTCACGACTTGAGCGACACCGAGAGCGCCACGACCGCCGCGCACCAGGCCGGTACCGACGGGGCCCGCCCCGCCGACCTCGAAGGCTGGCCCATCGAGAAGCTCTGCATCGACACGATCCGTACCCTGGCCATGGACGCCGTGCAGAAGGCGGATTCGGGCCACCCGGGGACGCCCATGGCGCTGGCCCCCCTGGCCTTCGTCCTCTGGGACCGAATCCTCCGCTACGACCCGAAGGCGCCGGACTGGTTCGACCGTGACCGGTTCGTGCTCTCCTGCGGGCACGCCTCGATGCTGCAGTACGCGGTGCTGCACCTGACGGGCTACGACCTGTCGCTCGAGGAGCTCGAGGACTTCCGGCAGTGGGGGAGCCGGACGCCCGGGCACCCCGAGGTCCGCGTGACGCCCGGCGTCGAGACCACCACGGGCCCGCTGGGTCAGGGCCTCATGAACTCGGTCGGGATGGCGATCGCCGAGGCACACCTGGCCGCCGTGTTCAACCGTCCGGGACACGAGATCGTCGACCACCACACCTACGCCTTCTGCAGCGACGGCGACCTCATGGAGGGAGCGTCCCACGAGGCGGCCTCGGTGGCCGGCCACCTGGGGCTGGGCAAGCTCGTGTGGGTGTACGACGACAACCACATCACGATCGAGGGCACCACGAAGCTGGCCTACTCGGACGACGTGGCCGGACGCTTCGACGCGTACGGGTGGCACGTCCAGGAGCTGGGCGAGAAGGCCAACGACGTCGATGCCCTCACCGCGGCGCTGGAGGCGGCGCGCGACGAGACGGAGCGCCCCTCCCTCGTCATCGTGCGCTCGCACATCGGCTGGGGGGCGCCCCACAAGCAGGACACGGCTGCGGCGCACGGCTCACCGCTCGGCGAGGAGGAGATCCGGGAGACCAAGCGCTTCTACGGTTGGCCGGAGGAGGCGAAGTTCCTGGTACCGGACCGGGCGCGCGAGCACATGGGGCGGGCCGTGGAGCGGGGCCGGGAGCTACGGGAGGCCTGGGAGGCGCGGCTGGAAGCGTACCGGCGCGACCACCCGGACCTGGCCGCGGGCTTCGAGCGGGCGCTGCGCGGCGAGCTGCCCGACGGCTGGGACGGTGCGATCCCCGACTTCCAGCCCGACCAGGAACCGATGGCCACGCGCGCCGCCTCCGGGAAGGTGCTCAACGCCTTCGCGGAACGGGTGCCCTGGCTCATGGGAGGGAGCGCCGACCTGGCCGGCTCCAACAAGTCCCTCCTGGACGATTCGGGGGACTTCGAGTCGGGCTCGTACGGAGAGCGCAACCTGCACTGGGGCATCCGAGAGCACGTCATGGCCTCCGCGTCCTCCGGCATGGCCCTCCACGGCGGCGTGCGACCGTACGCGGCCACCTTCTTCGTGTTCACCGACTACGCCCGGCCCGGCATCCGGCTGTCGGCGCTCATGGAGCTGCCGACCGTGTTCCTCATGACGCACGACTCGATCGGGCTCGGCGAGGACGGCCCGACCCATCAGCCGGTCGAGCACCTGGCCTCCCTGCGGGCCATGCCCCACCTGCACGTGATCCGGCCGGCCGACGCCAACGAGACCGCGGTGGCGTGGCGGATGGCCATGGAGCGCCGGGACGGTCCCACCATGCTCGTGCTGACGCGGCAGAAGCTGCCCATCCTGGACCGGGCGGGCCTGGGCGCGGCCGAAGAGGCCCGCCGCGGCGGCTACGTTCTGGCGGCCGAGCGCGGCGACCGGCCGGACGTGCTGCTGCTGTCCACCGGATCCGAGGTGTGGATCGCGCTCGAAGCCCGCGACAAGCTGGCCGACGACGGCATCGACGCCCGGGTCGTCAGCCTGCCCTGCTGGGAGGTGTTCCGGAAGCAGCCGCGGGACTACCGCGAGCGGATCCTTCCGCCGGAGGTGACGGCGCGGGTGTCGATCGAGGCGGCCGCGACCTTCGGATGGCGGGAATGGGTCGGGGACGCGGGCGCCATGCTCGGAGTGGACCGTTTCGGGGCCAGCGCGCCCTGGAAGGAGCTCTACGAGCACTTCGGCCTCACCGCCGACGACCTCGCGCGCCGGGCGCGCGCTCTGGTGGAGGGCTGACCGTGCGGATGGCGGTCGGAGCGGACCACGCGGGCTACCGCTACAAGGAGGCCCTGGCCGAGCAGCTGCGCGAGGCCGGACACGACGTCCTCGACCTGGGCACGGACGGCGAGGAGCCGGTCGACTTCCCCGACTTCGCCGCAGCGGTGGCGAGAGCGCTGGTGGCGGGACGGGCGGAGCGCGGCCTGCTGGTGTGCGGGAGCGCCGTGGGCGTGAGCATCGCGGCCAACAAGTTCCCCGGCGTGCGCGCCGGCGTGTGCCACGACACGTACTCGGCGCACCAGGGCGTCGAGCACGACGACATGAACGTGCTGTGCCTGGGCGAGCGCGTGATTGGAATCGAACTTGCCCGGGACGTTCTCGCGACGTTCATGGCCGCCCGCTTCGACGGCGCCGAGCGACACCGGCGACGCCTCGCGAAGGTGGAGGCCATCGAGCGGGAGACGATGCATACGGAAGAATCCTGACCGGCCCGGACCGACGCCGGCGCGGCTCTGGCCGCGGCGGACGGCGGGTCGGCAATGCCGAGGACGAGACGACGCGACATGGCTGACCAGACGAACCCTCTCCTGGAGCTCCTCGAGTACGGCCAGTCCTACTGGCTCGACAACCTCACCCGGGGGAAGATCCGGAGCGGGGAGCTCGAGCGACGGGTGTCGGAGCAGGGCCTCAGGGGCCTCACCTCCAACCCCTCCATCTTCCACAAGGCGATCTCGGGCGGCGAGGAGTACGCCGAACAGATCGACGCGCTCGCCCGCGAGGGACGGAGCCCGTACGAGATCTACGAGGCGCTCGTCCTGGACGACATCCGCGGTGCGTGCGATGTCCTCCGACCCGTGTACGACGGGTCGGAGGGTGCCGACGGCTTCGTGAGCCTGGAGCTGTCTCCCTACCTGGCGCACGACACCGACGGCTCCATGCGGGACGCCCGGCGGCTGTTCGATGCCGTGAACCGACCCAACCTGCTCATCAAGATCCCCGGCACGCCCGCCGGCACGCCCGCTATCGAGCAGATGCTGTACGAGGGCGTAAACGTGAACATCACGCTCCTGTTCTCGATCGAGGCCTACGAGGCCGTGGCCGAGGCGTACGTCTCGGCGCTCGAGCGGCGGCTCGAGGAGGGGAAGTCCGTCCACGAGGTGGCCTCGGTGGCCAGCTTCTTCATCAGCCGGATCGACGTCCTGGTGGACGAGATCCTGGGGCACCACATCATCCCGGGATCCGGGGAGGGCGGCCCCCTCCCCCAGGAGCTCCTCGGGCAGGCCGGTATCGCCAACGCCAAGCTCGCCTACCGGAGCTTCCTGGACCTTCTCGACAGCGACCGCTGGAAGCGGCTCGCGCAGGCCGGAGCCCGCCCCCAGCGCATGCTGTGGGCGTCGACCAGCACCAAGGACCCGCTGTACAGCGACGTGCGCTACGTCGAGCCCCTCATCGGCCCCGGCACGGTGAACACCCTCCCCGACGCCACGATCGACGCCTTCGCCGACCACGGCCAGACGGCCGACACGGTGACGGAAGGGATGGAGGAGGCGCGTCGGACCATGGACCGGCTGCGGGAGGCCGGCGTCGACTTCGAAGCGGTCACCTGGCAGCTCATGAACGAGGGCGTGCAGAAGTTCATCGCTCCCTTCGACCAGCTCCTCACCACGATCGCCCGGGAGCGCGCGCGCAGCCTGAGGCGCTCGGGAGAGAGCCAGACGCTGGCCCTGGGCGACGATCGCCGGGGGGTCGACGGAGTCCTCCAGGCCCTGGGTACGCGGCAGTTCGGCCGCCGCCTGTTCGCCGGGGACGCCTCGCTGTGGACGAACGACCCGGAGAAAGCCGCCGAGGTCCGCGACCGGCTCGGCTGGCTGACGGCGCCCTCGGACTTCCTGGCGCGCGTCGGCGAGATCCGGTCCTTCGCCGAGGAGATCCGGGACGCGGGATTCCGGGACGTCGTCCTCCTGGGCATGGGGGGGAGCAGCCTGGCCCCCGACGTGAGTCGCGCCACCTTCGGATCGGCCGACGGCTGGCCGACCCTCACCGTCCTCGACGACACGGACCCCGACGCGGTGCGGGCCGTCCGAGATGCGATCGATCTCGAGAAGACCTTCTTCCTCGTGTCGAGCAAGTCGGGCACGACCACGGAGACCCTCAGCCTGGCGCACACCTTCTACTCGTGGCTGGAGGCGGCGATCGGCCGCGAGACGGGGTCCCGCTTCGCGGCGATCACCGACCCGGGCTCTCCCCTCGCCGAGGAAGCCCGCGCGCGTGGTTTCCGACGCGTGTTCGAGAACCCGACCGACTTCGGGGGCCGCTATTCGGCGCTCTCCTACTTCGGACTCGTCCCCATGGCGCTGCAGGGCGTCGACGTCGAGACCCTGCTGGAGCGGGCCCGGCGGATGCGGCGGAGCTGCTCCGCCGAGCTCCCGCCGGCGTCCAACCCCGGCATCGAGCTGGGCGCCGCTCTCGGGAGGCTGGCCCGACGGGGGCGCGACAAGGTCACCTTCGTGACCTCGGACGCCCTGTCCGCCTTCGGCGCATGGGCGGAGCAGCTGCTTGCCGAGAGCACGGGGAAGCAGGGAACCGGCCTGGTTCCGATCGACGGGGAGCCGCTCGGGGGCCCCGACGTCTACGGAAGCGACCGGATGTTCGTGCACCTCCGCACGGCCGGCGAGGAGGACGCCGACAGGGCCCGCGAGCTCGAGGCCCTCGAGTCGGCGGGCCATCCCGTGGTGCGCATCGTCATGAAGGACACGCTCGGACTGGGGGCCGAGTTCTACCGCTGGGAGATGGCCACCGCGACGGCGGGCTCGATCCTGAGCATCGACGCCTTCGACCAGCCCAATGTCGAGGCCGCCAAGCGCCGCACGCGGGAATTGCTCGAGGCCTGGGAGAAGAGCGGCTCCTTTGACGAGGGAGCCCCGGTCGCCGAGGACGAGCGCCTGGCGTTGTACGCCGAGGACGGCGTCACGGACGGTGGCCCCGGCGGGCGCCTGGCCGCCTTCCTGGACCAGGCGCACCCGGGCGACTACCTGGCGCTGCTGGCCTACGTGCACCGCACGCCCGGGCGCGAGGCGCGCCTGGAACGCCTGCGCGAGGGGCTCCGGGACCGGCTCCGGATCGCCACCACGCTGGGCTACGGGCCCCGCTACCTGCACTCGACCGGACAGCTCCACAAGGGCGGACCGGACACCGGCCGCTTCGTGATCCTCACGGCCGACGAGGCCGCGGACCTGCCCATCCCGGGCCGCTCGTTCGGGTTCGCCACCCTGCACCGGGCCCAGTCGCTCGGCGACCTGCGCGCCCTGCGGGATGCGGGCCGTGCGGTGGTTCGCGTGCACCTCATGGGTGACGTGGAGGCGGCGCTGGACCACCTGGCGAAGACGCTGACCGCGTCGACTTCGGGTACCGTGAAAGCGTAGATCGGCGGAGCGCGGCCATGGCCTACCCCCTCGCCGTCTTCTTCGATGTGGGTGGGGTGTGCCTCACCAACGGCTGGGATCACGCCGGACGCAGCGCGGCGGCGCGCCTCTTCTCCCTGGACTACGACGAGCTCGAGCGACGCCACGACGCCCTGTACGCGGAGTTCGAGCGGGGCGAGCTCGACCTTGCGTCCTACCTGGACCACACCGTGTTCTACCGGGACCGGGCCTTCTCGAGGGACGACTTCGAGGCGTTCATGCGGGGGCGATCGAAGCCGCACCCGGCCATGCTCGATCTGGTGGCCGGACTCCACGACGCCGGCACGGTGCGGCTCGCCACGCTCAACAACGAGTCACGCGAGCTCAACGAGTACCGGATTGATCGCTTCGGCCTCGACACCCTGTTCGAGGCCTTCTTCAGCTCCTGCTACCTGGGCGTCCGCAAGCCCGCGGAACGCATTTTCCACATGGCTCTGGACATCGTGGGGCTCGACCCGGACCGGGTCGCCTTCGTGGACGACCGCGAGGAGAACGTGTTCGTCGCGCGCCAGGTCGGCCTGCGGGCCGTGCTGGCGGACGACGCCGGCGCGGTGGCCCGGGGGCTCCGCGACGTCGGGGTCGAGTGGCCCGGAGCGGATGATGTTGACGACGAAGCCAAGGAAGGAAGTTAGACGATGAAGATGGGACTGATCGGATTGGGACGGATGGGCGGCAACATGGTCCGCCGCCTGGTGCAGGACGGCCACGACGTGGTCGGCTACGACCTGGCCGCGGACAACGTGAAGCAGGCCGAGGAGGCGGGAGCCGAAGGCGCCGACTCGCTCGAAGCGCTCGTCGAGGCGCTCGAGACGCCGCGCGTCGTGTGGGTCATGGTCCCGCACGGCGAGCCGACGCGGAGCACGATCGAGAAGCTCCTCCCGCACCTGGAGACGGAGGACATCCTGATCGACGGGGGCAACTCCCACTACACCGACTCGATCGCTCACGCCAAGGTGTGCGCGGAGCGCGGGATCCACTTCCTCGACATCGGCGTGAGCGGCGGCGTGTGGGGACTGAAGATCGGCTACTGCATGATGATCGGTGGTCCCCACGAGGCGTTCGAGCGCGTCGAGCCGATCCTCTCCACGCTGGCCCCGGAGGACGGCTACGCCCACGTGGGACCCAGCGGCGCCGGCCACTTCGTGAAGATGGTCCACAACGCGATCGAGTACGCCATGCTCCAGGCGATCGGAGAGGGCTTTGGATGCCTGGACGCCTCGGACTGGGACCTCGACCTGAAGCAGATCGCGTCCGTCTGGCGGCATGGCTCGGTGATCCGCTGCTGGCTGCTCGAGCTCCTCGAGGACGCCTTCGAAGAGGAGGGGAACGACCTCGGCGACATCGCGCCCTACGTGGACGACTCGGGAACGGGCCGCTGGACCGTGGACTACGCGCTCGAGAAGGCGGTTCCGGTCCCGGCGATCGCCACGGCCCTGTTCGAGCGCTTCGACTCGCGCACCGAGGAGCGATTCGCGTACCGGACGATCGCCGCGCTCCGCAACCAGTTCGGCGGTCACGCCGTCCGGAAGGAGTAGTAGCATGGGCGCCGAGGAAGAACGGCCGACGGCCGGCACGTCGCCAGGCGGCATCGAGGCCTCCGGGGCGGGGCTCGGTGAGATCTCCCCTCCGGCCCCATGCGTCATGGTCATCTTCGGCGCGGCCGGCGATCTCACGCACCGCGAGCTCATCCCCTCCCTGTACGAGCTCGCCTCCAAGGGTCTCCTGCCGGAGCCGTTCGCCATGGTCGGCTATTCGCTGGGCGACTACGACGACGAGTCCTTCCGCGACGCGATGCGGAAATCGGTGCAGGAGCAGTGCTCCTTCCGAGAAGAGACGTGGCGGCACCTGGCCGGAGGCCTCCACTTCGTGGCCGGTGACTTCAAGTCCGAAGACGGCTATCGACGCCTGTCGAAGCGGTTGGAAGAGGTGCGGAAGCAGCGAGGCATCCCCGACAACGTGTTCTTCCACCTGGCCGCCCCCCCGCCCTTCTTCGGTCCCATCGTCGAGCACCTGGACGCGAGCGGGCTCGCCCGGGCCGAGGACGGCTGGCGCCGCCTGGTCATCGAGAAGCCTTTCGGCGAGGACCGGTCTTCGGCCCGCGAGCTGAACGGCCGCATCCGCGCGGTGTTCGACGAAGAGCAGATCTACAGGATCGACCACTTCCTCGGGAAGGAGACCGTCCAGAACATGCTGGTGTTCCGGTTCGCCAATCCGGCCTTCGAGCCGATCTGGAACCGGAATTACGTGGACCACGTGCAGATCACAGTGGCGGAAGACCTCGGAATCGGAACTCGGGCGGGGTTCTACGAGGAGACGGGGGTGGTCAGGGACATGGTGCAGAACCACCTGCTCCAGCTCCTGTGCATGACGGCCATCGAGCCTCCGGTGACCTTCGACGCCTCGTCGCTACGCGATGAGACGGTGAAAGTGCTCCAGGCCGCGGAGGTCACCCCCTTCGACCCCGAGCGGGACGCGGTGCGTGGACAGTACGGCGCGGGGACCGAGGAGGGCCGAGACGTCGTGGGCTACCGGGGTGAGGACGACGTGGACCCCGGGTCGACGACCCCCACGTTCGCCGCGCTGAAGCTCACGCTCGACAACTGGCGCTGGGAGGGCGTCCCGTTCTACCTGCGCACGGGCAAGCGCATGAAGCGCAAGCTCACGGAGGTGGCCATACAATTCCGACCCACGCCCCATCTCATGTTCCAGGTGGACGATCGCGATGATCTCAGCGGCAACGTCCTGGCCTTCCGGCTGCAGCCGGAGGAGGGAATCCTCCAGCAGTTCGTGGCCAAGCAGCCGGGGCCCACGATCCGCCTGCGGTCCGTCACCATGAACTTCGGGTACGCGACGGCGTTCGGCGTCGAGGAGCCTCCCCGGGCCTACGCGTGGCTGATCCTCGACGTGATGGAGGGAGACCAGCGGCTGTTCGCGCGATCCGACTGGATCGACCACGCGTGGTCGGTCGTGGACCCGCTGATCGATTGCTGGGAATCGTCCGCCCCGTCCGACTTCCCCAACTACGAGGCCGGATCGTGGGGGCCGGCCGCGTCCGACGAGCTCCTGGCCCGGGACGGACGGAGCTGGCGGGCCCTGTGAGCGAAAGCGATCGGGGCATGGCGCGGGAAAATGAAGACCGTCCCGCCGAGCGGGCCGCCACCGCGGCGGTCCGCGGCCGCAGCGGCGGCCCGCTGCCCGGGTCCATCCGCATCGTCCCGGGAGAGGACTGGGTCGCGGCGGCGGCCACGGACCTCCAGGACATGCTGGCCGAGGCCACGGCTGCCGGGGGCGAGGCATCGATCGCGCTCTCGGGCGGCTCCACCCCCGAGCCCGTGTACCGCTGGCTCGCCCGCGCTCGCGCGCCCGTGTGGGAACGCGTGCACGTGTATTTCGGCGACGAGCGCTGCGTCTCCCCGGGGGCCCCGAACAGCAACTACCGCATGGCGAGCGAGACCCTGCTCGACCCGCTCGGCCTCGCGGCCGGGCGGGTGCACCGGATGGAGGCCGACCGTCCGGACCGGCAGGCGGCCGCCGACGCGTACGACGCCCTCCTTCCCGCGCGGCTCACCGTCCTCATGCTCGGAATCGGCCGTGAAGGCCACACGGCCTCGCTGTTCCCGGGCTCCCCGGCCCTGGCGGAGCGAGACCGGAGGGTCGTCCCGGTGCACACGCCCGCCTCGCCCCCGGACCGCCTGACGATCACTCCGCCGGTGCTGGCGGTCGCCGCCCACGTCGTGGTACTGGCCCGCGGGGAGCGAAAGGCCGAAGTCGTGGCGCGCGCCCTCGAGGCTCCGTGGGCCCCGGAGGTGTGCCCCGCCCAGCTGGCACGACGCGGCACCTGGATTCTCGATCCCGCCGCAGCCTCCCGCCTGGCGCGGCCCGGCGGCGAGCCCGCGCCTTGAAGGTGCTGGCGGGCGACATCGGGGGCACGCACGCCCGACTCGCCACCTACGGAGCCTCCTCCGGGCGGCGGCCCGAGAAGCTCCGCGAGGATCGCTGGCCCAGCCCGGAGTATGACGCCCTGGAACCCATAGTCCAGGCCTTTCTGTCGGAAGAGGACGACGTTCCGGAGCGGGCCTGCTTCGGGCTCGCCGGGCCCGTGGAGAACGGCCGCTGCCGGCTGCCCAACCTGGATTGGGTGGTGGCGGAGGAAGACCTGCAGCGGGCCACGGGGATCGAGCGGGTGCGCCTCCTGAACGATTTCGATGCCATCGGCCACGGCGTCCTGCTCCTCGATCCCGAGGAGCTCGCCGTCCTCCAGCCCGGCGAGCCGATGGAAGGGGCCCCCGTGGGCCTGGTCGGAGCGGGAACGGGCCTCGGGGTCGGCTATCTGGACCCCTCGATCGACCCGCCGCGCGTCCATTCGTCCGAAGGCGGGCACGCCGGCTTCTCCCCGAGGGACGAGGTCGAACGGCGCCTGGCCGCCTTCCTGGCCGAGCGCTACGGTCGCGCCTCCCGCGAACGGGTCCTGTCGGGTGACGGCCTCGCCGACCTCTACCGGTTTCTCCGGGAGGCCGACGACCCTCCCGAACGCGCCGAGGTCCGCGCCGAGATGGAGGAGGAGGATCCGGCCGCGGTGATCTCCAGGCACGGCCTGGCGGGCGACGACCGGCTGTGCGAGCGGGCCCTGTCCCTGTTCGTGCGCTGCTATGGGGCGGTGGTAGGCGACGTCGCCCTCACCGTCGGCGCCCGCGGAGGCGTGTACGTGGCGGGAGGCATCGCTCCGAAACTTCTCCCGGCTCTCCGCGACGGGCGCTTCATGGACGCCTTCCGGGACAAGGGGCGGATGCGTGACTACATGGAGGCCATTCCCGTACGAGTCATCCTGTACGAGGACGTCGGACTGCTGGGAGCGGCCGCGGCCGCCTCGCACGGTGAAGAAGAGGTGTCCGGAAAGGACGGAGCGTCGACGCGGAGCGCGGGTTGACCGACCCCCCCGCCGGGGGCGCCGGCCCACGGTTCGCCCCTGTGGAGTCCGGCCCCTACCCGTCCCTGCGAGAGTACGCGCTGATCGGCGACTGTCACGGCTCGGCGCTGGTCTCCCGGGCCGGGAGCGTGGACTGGTGCTGCCTTCGCAGGTTCGACGCGGACCCCGTCCTCTGCCGCATTCTGGACTGGAACCAGGGCGGCTTCTTCTCCATCCGTCCGCGGGTCGAGCACACCGTGTACCGGTCCTACGAGCCTCGCACCAACCTCCTGCGGACCGTGTTCCGGACCGAGCGTGGCTCCGTGTCGGTCACCGACTTCATGCCCGTGGGGCGCGCCGTGGGCTGCGGCGTGCACGACTACACGACGCTTCGCACCCCGTCGTGGCTCGTGCGCGTGGTCGATGGCCTCGAGGGCTCCGTCCCTCTGCGCGTGCGCTGCCGGCCGTCCGCGGAGTTCGCGCGCCGTCGGCCGTCCCTCTCGTTGGAAGGTGAGCGGGTCCGCTGCGACGGCGACGGTCCGGAGCTGTGGGGAGAGGTCGATTGGCGACCCGGGGACGAAGAGGGGCTCGTCCAAGCCGGGTTCACGGCCACTCCGGCCGAGCGCAGGCGGCTCGTGCTGGCCCCGGCACCGATCGGGGCGGAGGATCCCGCCCGGCGCGTGGACCGACTCCACGACATCACGCGGGCCTTCTGGGAAGAGTGGTCCGACTACTGTCGGTACGAGGGCCCCTACGAGAGCGAGGTCCTGCGGAGCGCCCTCGTCCTCAAGCTCCTCACCTTCGCGCCCAGCGGGGCCATCGTGGCGGCCCCCACCACCTCCCTTCCCGAGTGGCCGGGCGGACGAAGGAACTGGGACTACCGGTACTGCTGGCTGAGGGACTCCACCCTCACCCTGCAGGCACTGTCGGCCATCGGCTACACCGGCGCTGCCCACGACTTCTCGACGTTCCTCATGCGAGCCACGCAGGCCACCCGCCCCGCGATCCAGATCATGTACGGGATCCTCGGAGAGACGGAGCTCGCGGAATCGACGCTCGACCACCTGGAAGGCTGGCGACGCAGCCGTCCGGTTCGAGTGGGAAACGATGCCTACGGACAGGAGCAGCTGGACGTGTACGGGGAGGTCATGGACTGGGCCCTGCTGTACGCGACCCTGGGCGGCCGGTTCTCGCGGGAGGGCGAGCGCTTCCTGCACTCGCTCCTGGAGCACGTGGCCGAGCGCTGGGACGAGCCCGACCGCGGAATCTGGGAGATGCGCTCCGGCCCCAGGCAGCACGTGTACGGGAAGATCATGAGCTGGGTGGCCGCCGACCGCTTCCACCGGATGTTCGGGGACGCGGACGCCGTGGAGCTCAGGGACCGGATCCGCGAAGAGGTGCTGTCCCGGGGCGTGGACCCCGACACCGGCGGGCTGCGGCAGGCCTATGACGAGAACGCCACCGACGCCGCCCTGCTCATGACGCCCGGCGTGGGCTTCCCGGCGGGCGAGGACGTGCTGGACGCCACGGTGCGCTGGGTCGAGGCCACGCTCAGGGAGGGCGACTTCGTCCGCCGCTACGCCAGCGCCGACGGACTCGAGGGCCAGGAGGGGGCGTTCCTCATCTGCAGCTTCTGGCTGGTCGACGCCCTTCTCCTGACGGGACGCCGACCGGAGGCGCGTCGACTTTTCGAGAACCTCCTGGGCCACGCCAACGACGTGGGTCTCTATTCCGAAGAGATCGACCCGGACACCGGCGCTTTCCTGGGCAACTTCCCGCAGGCCTTCACGCACCTGGCGCTGGTGCGCTCGGCCACCCACCTGGCGCTATACGAGAGAAAGGGCGCCGGGGCGCTCCGCGGCGTCCACGCCGATCGGGCGCGGCACACCGTGGTCGGCACCCGATCCGGCGTGCGGGCCCTGTGGGCGACGCTGCAGAGAGCGTGGCGCGTCGGGAGGATCTGGTCCTCGCGTCGATCCCTGTTGCCCCCCGACTGGGCGGATACGGCCGAACCCGAGGACTGGCGCCGACCGGCGGAGGCGCTCATTCGCCGCGGACTGCTGTAGGTCCCGCCTCGCCCGCGCCGTCCTATGCGGTGAATGCCTGCTTGACGCGCTCCCAGAAGCCCGGCTCCTTTTGGTCGGGGGCGGGAGGCTCGGACTCGGTCTCGGCCAGCCGCTCGAGGGCCTCCCGCTGCTCCCGGCTCAGGTCCACCGGCGTCCACACGCGCACACGAACGATCTGGTCGCCGCGGCCCGAGGCGCGAAGCCGCGGCATGCCACGACCCCGCATGCGGATGGCCTGACCGCCCTGGATCCCGGCCGGGACGGAGACCGTCTCGGTGCCCTCGATCGTGGAGACCTCGATCTCGGCCCCGAGCGCGGCCTGGCTGAAGGTGACCGGAAGGTCCATGAGGAGGTCATCCCCGCGGCGCTCGAACCGGGGGTCCGCCTCGACGTCGAGGACGACCAGCACGTCGCCACGCCCTCCGCCGCGCGGGCCGGCGTTGCCCCGACCGCTCAGCTTGAGCACGTCGTCGGAGGAGACGCCGGCCGGAACGTCGACCTTGATCGTGCGCTCCTCCCGCACCCGGCCCTCCCCGCGGCACGCCTGGCACCGGCTGGCGATGCGCACGCCCTCGCCGCCGCAGTCGGGACAGGGTCGCACGCTCACCAGCTGGCCCAGCATCGAGCGCTGGACCTGGCGCACCTCTCCGGCGCCCCCGCAGGTGGGGCACGTCTCCGGCGAGGTGCCCGGCTCGGCGCCGGTGCCGTCGCAGCGCTCGCACGGGTCCAGGATCTTCAGGCGCAGCGTCTTCTCGACGCCACGGGCGGCCTCGGCCAGCTCGATCGACAGCCTGACCCTGATGTCGCTGCCGCGCCGGGGGCCGGTGCGTCCACCCCGCCGGCGTCCGCCGCCGAACATGTCGCCGAACGCGCCACCCATGCCCCCGAACTCGCGCATGAACAGCTCGAAGGCGTCCCCCAGGTCGAAGGCGCCGCCGAAGCCGCCCGCTCCCGGGCCTCCTCCTCGACCCACGCCCGCCTCGCCGAAGCGGTCGTAGCGGGCCCGCTGTTCGGGATCCCGCAGTACCTCGTACGCCTCCGTGACCTCCTTGAAGCGATCCTCGGCCTCCGGTGCGTCGTTGCGGTCCGGATGGTATTTCATGGCCAGCTTCCGGTACGCCTTCTTGATCTCCTGTTCGTCGGCCTCCCGGGAGACTCCGAGAATGTCGTAGTAGTCCCTGGCCATCGTCAGCGCCTCGCGAGGCTGGAGACGAGCGACGACGTCGTGTCCACGACGGACACGATCTTCTCGTAGGCCATGCGGGTAGGTCCGATCACGCCGACCACGCCGTGGAGCGCGCCGATCGAGTACGGCGCCGTCACGATCGTGAGCTCGCTGAGCTCGGGCGTGCTGTGCTCGGCCCCGATCGTCACCTGGGGCTCGCCGGCCTTGAGGCGCTCACCCAGGACCGAGGCCAGGAGCTCACGCCGCTCGGTGAGCTCGATGAGCGCCCGCAGCCGGTCACCGGTCGTGAACTCGGGTTGCTCCGCCAGCGCCGCGGCGCTCCCGAGATGAACGTCCTTTCCCTGCACCGCCCAGTCGAAGATCTCCGGTCCCGATCCCACGAAGATATTCACCAGCTGGCGTGCGGCCGGATGGTCGATCGGCAGGTCGCGGAGTCGTTCGGTCAGCTCGTCGCGGATCTCCTCCAGGGTGGTCCCGGCCAGCCGCTCGTTGAGCGCGGTGGCCACGGCGGACAGGCTCTCCCGGGGCAGCCGCGTGGGCAAGTCCATGTACAGGGTCCGGACGAGGCCGGACTCCAGCGTGAGCACGAGGAGCGCCTTCTCCGAGTCGACCGGCACCAGCTCGAGGCGCTGCAGCACCGCGGAGGCCAGCGCCGGGCCCACCGCCAGGCCGAGCTCTCCGGTGAGGAGGCTCAGCACCCGGGCGGCCCGGCCCACGAGCTCATCGATGGCGCCCACCTCCGCGCTGGCGGCCAGCTCCCGTCGGATCCGGTCCCGCTCCAACCCCGACAGGGGTCGACGCGCCATGAAGCCATCCACGTAATAGCGGTACGCACGGTCCGTCGGAAGCCGGCCGGCGGACGGATGTGGATGGGTGAGAAGCCCCTTCTCCTCCAGGTCCGCCATGGTGTTGCGCACGGTGGCGGGGGACACGCCGAGGCCGCAGTCCCGCGCCACGACGCGCGAGCCGGTGGGCTCCGCCGTGAGTACGTAGGACTGGATGACGGCCAGGAGCACGGCGCGCTCGCGTTCCGTGAGCTTCTCCTCCATCAGCGTTCCCGCCGCTCTCCGGCGAGCCGTGTCACCAGCTCGTCCATGCGCAACCACCCCGTGGGCGTCAGACGAATCCTCCGGCCGTGGCGATCCTCCACCTCGCGGACCCAGCCCGCCCGCATCCAGCGGGCCAATCGATCCGCTGACCCGCTCGCCGCCGATCGCCAGGCCGGGTCGGCCCGGGAGAGTCCGCGGCGCGTCCGCAGACCGAGCCACAGCCGTTCGAGCCGCGCCCGATGGCCCCGAATCTCCTCCCAGCCCTCGCGCAGCGAGGCCGCGCCTCCGCCCGTCCCGATCGGGACGGCCTCGGTCGCGGCCACGCTGGTCACCGCCCTTCGATACGCGTCCCAGCGATACACGTTCCAGATCCGATACGGCGGGAGGAACGTGTGGGCCGAAGGGCCGAGCCCAAGGTACGCCGTGCCGTCCCAGTAGCACCAGTTGTGGCGGCACTCGAGCCCCGGGCGAGCGAAGTTGGACACCTCGTAATGAACGTAGCCCGCGTCCGAGAGGACGTCGACGGCCGCCAGGTACTCCCGAGCGTAGGGTTCGTCCCCCGGCATCAGGGTACGCCCGAGCTCCACGCGACGGCCCAGCGGCGTACGGGGCTCCGCCGAGAGCCCGTACAGGCTCAGGTGACCCACCCCCAGATCCCGCGCCTCCAACACCTCACGGCACCACCTCCGGGGGAGGGCTTCGGGAAGGCCGAACAGGAGATCCACGTTCAGATTCTCGAATCCCGCCGCCCCACCCCGCTCGACGGCCCGCCGGGCCCCGGCGGCATCGTGCTCGCGGCCCAGCCAGGCCAGTACGTCGTCGTCGAAGGCCTGCACGCCCAGGCTGAGCCGGTTGACGCCGACGTCTCGCCACTTCCGGGCCACGTCCTCGTTCAGGGACGTCGGGTTGGCCTCGGCCGTCCATTCCACGGTGGCCGGGTCCCAGCGGAATCGCTCCCCCAGGAGAACGGCGAGCCGCTCCATGCCGGCGCACCCCAGCAGCGAAGGCGTGCCTCCGCCCACGTAGATCGTGTCCAATTCGACCCGGTCCGTCCATCCGGTCCCTTCGAACCAGAGTTCCAGCTCCAGCCGCACGGCGTCCAACCATGCCGCGACAGGGGGCGAGGGGGCGCGAGCCACCGAAAAGGCGCAGTAGGCGCACCGGTGACGACAGAAGGGCACGTGCACGTACACCGCTCTGGGTGCCGCCACACCGCGCAGCGGCGGGAGAGCCGGGCCCTCCTCGGCCGCCGGCGGCAGCGGAAGGGCGTGGACCGAGGGGCTCACCTCGCCTCCGTCCGGAAGCGGCGACGCTCGTACCGATCGCCCGGCAGCGCCCCGAGGATCCCGGCCATCTCCAGGCGATCCAGCAACGCGCGGGCCGCCGAATACGGCAGCCCGGACCGCTCCGCCAGAACGTCGCCGGGGCACGGCCCTTCCGATACCGCCGCCCACACGCGCCCGGCAGGGTCGCGGTCGGCTTCGGGAAGCGCCCCCACCCCCGGGAGCGCGTCCGGATCGACGAAGTGAGCCCCCGCGACCCGGGCGGCCGTGCCCTCGAGCCCGTCGAGCAACTCCAGCACGTCGGCCGCCGACGTCACCACCGCCGCCCCGTCCCGCAGCAACGCGTGGACGCCCGCGCTGGCCTCCGGCCCCACCGGGCCGGGAACCGCGCCTACGTCCCGCCCCAGCTCCAGCGCATGCGATGCGGTGATCAGCGCTCCGCTGGGGCGACCCGCCTGGACGACCACCGTCACCCGGGCCAGAGCGGCGATGATGCGGTTTCGGCGGGGGAACAGGCCCGCCTCCGGACGGGTGCCGGGAGGAAACTCGCTGGCCAGCACCCCACGCTCGCGCATGGCAGCGAACAGGGACCGGTGAGCGGCCGGGTACTCCACGTCGAGACCGCCGGCCACGACCCCGGCCGTGGGTCCCCGGGCGTCCAGCGCGGCCCGGTGGGCCGCGCCGTCGATTCCCCGGGCCATGCCGCTCACGATGCACACGCCCGACGAGGCGAGATCGCCCGCCAGGTCCCGGGCCAGCCTCCGCCCGTATTCCGTGGCGCGCCGCGTTCCCACCACGGCGACCGCCCGTTCCACGGGGAGGGGCCGCGGTCCCTTCAGGTAGAGGACGATGGGCGGATGGTGGAGGTCTCGCAGGGTGGACGGATACCCGGGACCGCCGTAGCGGACCACTCGAATGCCGGCCGCGTCGAGCTCGTCGAGACGGTTCTCGGGCACGGGCCGGACACGCCGCAGCCGCACCTCCACCCGACGCCCCGGGCTCCGAAAGCCCGGCGGGGGGTCCGGATCGAGCCTCTCCGGTCCCCGGGCCCTCCTCAGCACGGCCCGGGGAGAGCCGTGGAGGTCGAGGAGGCGCCGCGCGCCCGCCGGGCCGAGACCCTCCACCCCGGCCAGCGCCAGGGCCGCACACAGCTCGGCCCGCTCGGCGCGGTCGCACCCGCCCGCGCTCGAGCGGCCGACCACGCCTACGGCGTCCACTCCTCTAGCTCCGGGAAGGGTTCCTCGCCTCGGCGAGCCCGGGCACGCTCCTTCTCCTCCCGCACCCGCTCCCACAGGGCCTCGGCCAGACGGTCGAGGCCGCGTCCGGTGACCGCGGAGACCGTGAAGATGCCCCAGGCGTCCGGGGCCTCGATCGCGGGCGCCTCCTCCCCGGAAGCCAGCAGGTCCGCCTTGCTGAGGACGACGCAGTGCGGCAGCCGCGTCAGGGCCACGTCGTGGCCGCGGAGCTCGGACCGCAGCAGCCCGTACGTCGCGGCCGGGTCGGGATCGTCCACCGGGACCATTAAGGCGAGCGTCCGCGTCCGCTCCACGTGCCTGAGGAACCGGGTGCCGAGGCCCCGGCCCTCGTGGGCGCCCTCGATGAGCCCCGGGATGTCGGCCATGACGAAGGAGCGCTCGCCCGAAAGGCCGACCACGCCGAGGCCGGGCTGCAGGGTGGTGAACGGGTAGGCGGCTACCCGGGGGCGCGCCGCCGACACTCTCGACAACAGCGTCGACTTGCCCGCGTTCGGCTGTCCCACCAGTCCCACGTCGGCGATGAGCTTGAGCTCCAGCACCACGCGCAGGCTCTCCCCCGGCTCCCCGTCCTCGTGACGCCGGGGCGCCTGCCGCGTGGCCGTGGCGAAGGCCGCGTTGCCCCGCCCTCCTCGCCCTCCGAGGGCCACGACGACCCGGTCCCCCTCCTCGAGCAGCTCGCCGAGCCTGCGTCCGGATGTGGCGTCCACGGCCACGGTCCCCGGGGGCACCGGCAGGACGAGCTCGTCGCCGTCGGCTCCCGTCCGCCGGCTCCCCCCTCCGTTGCCGCCCCGCCCCGCCCGGTACACGCTCCGGTACCGGTAGTCGAGCAGAGTATCCAGGTTGGAGTCGGCGACCAGCACGACGTCGCCTCCACGCCCCCCGTCCCCTCCGGCCGGTCCGCCGCGCGGCACCCCCTTCTCACGCCGGAAGGCGAGCGCGCCGTCCCCGCCGCTCCCCGCCTGGACCTCGATCTCGGCCCGGTCGACGAACGTCATACGAGACGAACTATCGTTCGTTCTATCACTATGCGGTACAGTATTTTCATCATAAACATATCACGTGATACATTAGAATCGACGGATCGACGGGCCCCTCGGAGACACGCTCCGACGGCCTGCCGCGCCACGCTCACACGTCGCCGTCCTGCCGGGCCGAGCGTAGCACTCGATCCCACAGGGACTCGAGCTCGTCGCGCCGGGCCGGATCGAGGAGCCGGGCCAGACCCGCCTCGAGCGCGGCCCTCGTACGGGCGGCTCCGGCACCGTTGCGAAGCGCGCCTCGCAGGTGAGAATGAAGCTGCGGGCCCCTGCCCGCGGCGGCGAGCAGCGCCACGATGCACAGCTCACGCTCGGCCAGATCGAGGCCCGGACGCCCGAGCACCTTCCCGTAGCCTTCGCGGATCATCCATCGGTCCAGGGCCGGGTGCAGTCGGCGGACGTTGGCCCGGAGGCGGTCGTAGGCGGCCCCGTACACGGCCCGGCACACCCGGCGCCCCCGTTCCTCGTGCCGGACCTCCCGGTTTCCCGCGTCATCCTCCAACTCGGCCGGGAGACCCTCGTCCGGAACGGCTCCGCGCCAGGCGGAAAAGGCCTCGAGAACGCCCGGGAAACCCACGAACAGATAAGCCTGGAGAAGTCCTTCCTCGACCGCGAGAGCCTCGAGCTCCCCAGCGACCACCGCGTCACGGGCCCGGGCCAGGACTTTCTCGAGCGGCGATCCGCCCCCCGCGCCGAGGGCCGCCGAGATCTCCACGAGCAGGCTGGCGCCTCGGTCCGACCCGCTCGCGCCCGTCACGGCCCTCCGGCCACGGGTGCCACCGTCCCGTGCATGTGGGCCGTGATGAGCCCGACTTCCACCCCCGTCACGTCGCGCACGGATGGACTGCCGACGTCGACCAGGCGGTCGAGCTCCGACGCCGACAACAACCCCAGCGAGGAGAGGATCTCCACGAGCGCCGGCCCGGCGGCCCGCGTCGCCCCATCGGCCACCTTGAGCGCCAGGCCCCATCCCTCGGCCGGAGCCGCCGCACAGAACACCCCCTCGGCTCCCTCCTTGGCCAGCAGCCGTCCCGCCGTGTCCTGTATGACGCGCGTGACCGACCGCCCCGGGCCGGCGACAAGCTCCGGGTGTGCCCTCATCGCAGCGACAATGGCGTGCGACGCCTCCTCGCCCGCCTCGGCCGCCCGGCCGAGGCGCGCATAGGCCCGGGCCATCTGGCGCAAGCTGAGATACGCCGTGGGCACGCCGCAGCCGTCCCGGGCCCACTCCAACGAATCCGGATCGACGTCCAGCCACCGGTCCAGCCCCTCGCGGATGCGTGCCTGGACGGGGTGCCCCGCCTCGATGTAGCCCGCCGTCGGCCACCCGTGGTGCGCAGCCAGGGCCAGCATGCCGGCGTGCTTCCCGGAGCAGTTGTTGTGGAGCGGTGTGTACTCGGCCCCTTCACGCAATACGGCTTCCGCCGACTCCCGGTCGTAGGGCGGGTGAGCCCCGCACTCCAGGTCGCCCGGGGACAGGCCGGCGCCGGCGAGCATGGCGGCCGCCAGCCGGACGTGCGCGGGCGTCCCGGAGTGGGACGCGGCGGCCAGCGCGAGCTCGCGGGGTCCCCAGCCCAGCGCCGCGGCCACGCCATCCTCAACCACGGGCAGGGCCTGGAACGGCTTGAACGCCGAGCGCCAGAAGGCGAGGTGATCCGGGTCCCCGAACCGGGCCTCCTCGCCCGGGCTCCGACCGACCACGACCGCGTCGACCCGGTGGATCGACTCGATCTCGTCCCCCCGCGACACGCGGACCCGTCCGCCCGCCTCGCTCACGTCCGTGCCTCCGTACTCCTGGACCTCGTCCGGCTCCGGAGCACCACGGCGACGCCGCCCAGAATGGCCACGGCGCCGGCGGCCGCCACGGGAGGCGGCCGTTCGCCGGGTCCGAGGACCAGTACGGCCAGCAGCGTCGCCGTGACGGGCTCCAGAAGCATCACCAGGCTCACAACATAGGCCCTGACGTGCTCGAGCGCCCAGTTGAAGCTGGTGTGCCCCAGGAGCATGGGTCCGGCCGCCATGGCGGCCAGCCAGCCCCACGCAGCCGGCCGGAAACCGGTGAGGGGCGATCCACTGGCTCGCGCCGCGGCCAGGCTGATCAACGCCGCCACGACGTACACCGGCGCGACATAGCTCCACAGGCCGAGGCGGCGTCGCAGCCTCCGCCCGAGGACGAAGTACAGGGCCGCGGCCACCGCGGCCAGGAGCGCCAGCAGGTCTCCCCGAAGCGCGCCCGGGCCGGCCCCGATGTCTCGCCAGCCCACAATAGCCGATCCGATCACGGCGAGCCCGATGCCCCCCCACTCGCGCGTCGTGGCCGGCTCGCGCAGCCAGACCGCAGACAGGAGCGCCACGAACACGGGCGTGACGGCCACCAGCACGGTCGCGCTGGCCACGCTCGTCTTCCCGACAGCGGCGAACCAGAGCAGCAGGTGCGCGGCCAGACAGCCGCCCGACAGGGCGAGTGCCCCCCACGCACGGGCCGGGAGACTCCCGAGAGCCCTTCGCGACGCCTCCCTGAGGGCCAGAGGGAGGACGAGGACCAGCGAGAACAGGATGCGCCACAGGACGGCCACCGGGGTCTCGACGGTCGCGAGTCGGATGAGCACCGCCGACCACGAGACGCCGAACAGCCCCAGCACGAGACCCGGGGACGCCCGCAGAGCACCGGCCCTGGAACGCGGGCCCGGCTCCCGGCTCACGCCAGGGACTCCCCGAACCTCCCGGCCTCGACGAGCCGGCGGGCCGCCCCGGAATGGTGCGGGCCCCCCATCTCGCGCCGGACGCCGGCGAGGGCGCGCGTCGCTTGCGTCCTGGTGTCGAGGATCGACCGGCAGGGATCGGCTGCGCCTCGCTCCCCGAGGCGGGGAGCGAGGCGCGTCTTCACGCGATCGGGCTCGGGGAGCTCGCTGTCGTTCAGCTCCCGCGCCGTGTCTGGATGATCAGCACGCCGCTGCCCCCATCACTCCCGTAGCGGCCACCGGCCTCGCCTCCCGTGAGGATGCGGATGGTCCCGATCTGTTGGACGTCGATCGAGCGCAGGATGTCGGGCACGCCCTGGTGGATCTGCGTGCCATCGAGGACCAGCAGCATGCTCAGGTCCTGGTTGGACGCATTGATGGTGAGCGGCCCGCGATTCCGCAGGAAGACCCCCTGGTCGGTGACCCGCAGACTGTGGTTGTTCTGCAGCACCTGGTAGGCCGTCGTCCAGGTCGTACCGTCCAGGTCGCGGGCGGTGATGACGCTACCCGTGGCCGAGCCGCCTCCCGAACCTCCCGTCCCCGAGGCGCACGCCGCCAGCACGACGACCGAAACTCCTGCTAGAACCCCGCGCGCGCATGGCATGGCCTACCTCCTCCGACTGGAGTCCGGGACCTGGAGATCGCCCGGTCCGGCAACCCGCCTCGCCTCGCCCCTACCTGCCCGAGGTCGGGGTCGTGGCCGGTCCCTCCGCGTGGCTCTTCTGCTGCTCCGCCAGAGCGAACAGCTGCTTGGGAGACGACGCCTGCGCCAGCAGCTCCACCGAGCGCTGGAGCTGGTCGTCCAGGGTGAACTGCCGCTGGAGCTGCGCCACTTCGCCGAACGCCGCGTTGGCCACCTGATAACCCAGCAGCCAGTCCACGTAGGGCTTCGAGTCGTCGAAAAGCTTCCGGTCGACCGGCGAGCCCGCCTTCTCGGACAGCGCCTCGAGGAAGGCCGCTCGCATGGCGGGCGTGACCTGGAAGTCCCCGGGGAGATCCGGATGCGCCTTGGCCCACTTCACGCCGAATTGGAAGGCGGCGATGCTCACCGTGACGCCCTCCTTGGCGAGCGAGGAACGCAGGAGCTGCTCTCGGGACGTCAGGGTGTCGGTCGCGATGAGGAGGTCGGGCGTGATCCCTCCGCCCCCGTACACGACCCGGCCATCGTCCGTGTGGTAGGTCTTCCGGTTGGCGGTGTCCGCCTCGACCCGGACGGGCTCGCCCGTCATCGAGACGGCACTCGCCTGAAGGGTGTTGGCCTCGGCCTGCTGGCCGTGGGGCTTCTGGATGTCGCGCCCGGAGGGGGTGTACCAGCGCCCGGTCGTGAGCTTGAGATGGTTGTCGCCCGGCAGGTTGTAGAGCGACTGGACCAGCCCTTTGCCGAACGTGGTCGTGCCCACCAGCAGGGCCCGATCGTGGTCCTGGAGCGCCCCGGAGACGATCTCGGCCGCGCTGGCCGTGTAGCCGTTCACGAGCACGACGACGGGCAGGCCCGGATACTTGTCCGGCTCCGACGCGTCGTACGTCTCGTTCTCCGAGGCCACCCGGCCCCGGGTGCTCACCACCGGAGCGCCGTTCGGCAGGAACAGGTCGGCTACCGCCACCCCTTCCTCCAGGAGCCCGCCCGGGTTGTACCGCAGGTCGAACACCAGCCGGGTCGCCCCCTGCGACTTGAGGCTGTCGATGGCGGTCTGGAGCTCCTGGCGGGCTTCACGGCTGAACTGGTCGAGCCGCACGTAGCCCACGTGGTCGCGAAGCATGAAGGACTGGACCGACACGACGTGCACCTGCCGACGCTCGATCGAGAAGGACAGGGGCCGATCCACCCCCACCCGGCCGACCGTGATCTGGACCGACGAGCCCTCCGGGCCCCTGAGCGTGTTGACCGCCTTGGTGGTGGTCCATCCCTGCGCCGACGCTCCCTCCACCGTGAGGATGCGGTCACCGGTCTGTAGGCCCTCCTGCTCGGCCGGCGTGTCGGGCAGGACGTCGACGACCGTGATCCAGTCGCCCTGCTTGTCGATCCGGATGCCCAGGCCGCCGTAGTTCCCGGTGGTGCTGAGCTGGAGGTCCGACCAGTCGGCCGAGTCCAGCAGGACACTGTACGGATCGTGCAACTCCTCCAGCATCCCGTCGATCGCCATCTTGTAGAGCTTGCCCGAGCCGATGGAATCGACGTAGCGCTCGTCCACGATGCGATGGACCTGCTGGAGGAGCCGCGCCTCGAACATCGCCCCGCCCTGGTCCTGGACGCCCCGCTGGAGCAGCCACCCACCGCTGGTGAGGGCCACGAGGGCGACCACGAGGGCGGGAATCCACGATCGGTTGAGCTTCATGCGTCCTCCGCTGGGTCCGACGTACCGGGGCCTGGCTTCGATCTAACACCCGGCCCGAACTGGAATGTTTCCGACCTGGCCCGGGTCCCTCAGGCGAACCGGTCCGGCCAGCGCTCCGCCAGCGCCGACCACACCCGCTCGGTGACCGCCTCAGGTTCCCCCTCTGCCGGCACCGGGATCACGCTGTCCTCCTCCCGCGCTAAGCGGCGGTACGCACGGTCCACGGCCGAGTGGAACACCGTCCCGGCCCGCTCCATCCGATCGGCCTTCCCCTCGTCCAGCCGGGCACGGGCCAGGGCGGGATCCAGAAGGAACAGGAGCGTGGCGTCGGGGCGAAGTCCACCGGTGGCGAACCGGTTGAGCTCCCGCACCCGGTCCAGACCGAGGCCACGGGCCTCGCCCTGGTAGGCGAAGGTCGAGAGCTCGTATCGGTCGGCGAGGACGACTTCCCCCCGCTCCAGGGCGGCACGGACGATCCGACGGACGAACTCCGCCCGGGCCGCGAGCATCAGGAGCAGCTCGGTCTCCGGCGTGGGATCGAGCTCCGGATCGAGCACGACGCCGCGGATGCGCTCCCCGACCGGCGTGCCGCCCGGCTCCCGGACGGTGAGGTGGGGAACGCCGGCACCGACCAGCCGCTCCGCCACGCGGCGGAGCTGCGTGCTCTTCCCGGCGCCCTCGATCCCCTCGAACACCAGGAAGAGCCCCCGGGCCGGCCGGGTCACGGCCTCGCTACCCCCGCCCCGACGGACCGGCCCGTCACGCTCGCGGCGGGCATCTCCTCACTCCTGCTCGCCGTAGTACTCCATGCCCAGGTGCGTGATCTGTTCCTCGCCCATGAGCCAGCGGAGCGTGTTCTTGAGCTTCCAGTGCTGGATGAACAGATCGTGCTCCGGGTAGAGTCCCTCCGCCACCTGCGGGCTCTTGAAGTAGAAGGAGAGCCACTCCTGGATGCCGGACAGCCCCGCCCGGGCGGCGAGATCGAGGAACAGCGCCAGATCCAGGACGATGGGCGCCGCCAGGATGGAGTCCTTGCACAGGAAGTCGATTTTGATCTGCATCGGATAGCCCATCCACCCGACGATATCGATGTTGTCCCAGCCCTCCTTGTCGTCCCCCCGGGGCGGATAGTAGTTGATCCGCACCTTGTGATAGAAGTCGCCGTACAGGTCCGGGTACATGTCGGGCTGCAGGATGTAGTCGAGCACCCCGAGCTTGGACTCTTCCTTGGTCTTGAAGCTCTGCGGGTCGTCCAGGACCGCGCCGTCCCGATTGCCTAGGATGTTGGTGGAGAACCACCCGCGCAGGCCGAGCATGCGCGCCTTGAGGCCCGGCGCGATGATGGTCTTCATGAGGGTCTGGCCCGTCTTGAAGTCCTTGCCGGCCACCGGCAGCCCGCGAGCTCGCGCCAGGTCCGTGAGAGCCGGCACGTCCACGGTCAGGTTGGGGGCGCCGTTGGCGAACGGCACCCCTTCCTGCAACGCCGCGTACGCGTAGACCATAGACGGGGCAATCGCCTCGTGGCCGGCTCTCAGGCCCTCCTCGAACGTCTCCAGGGTCGCGTGCACGTCGTGCGGCCTCAGGTAGATCTCGGTCGACGCCGCCCACACCACGACGAGGCGGTCGCAGCCGTGCTCGGCCTTGAAGTCACGGATGTCCGCCCGGAGCTGTTCGGCCAGCTCCATCTTGTCGGCGCCCTTCTTGACGTTCGACCCGTCCAGGCGCTTCACGTAGCTCTTGTCGAACACGGCCGGCATGGGGCGGATCGTGCCCAGGAAGTCGCCCACCGCCTCGAGGTCCTCGTGGCTCAGAACGCCGGCGAGCTTCGCCGAAGCGTAGGCATCGTCCGGGATCGGGTCCCAGGCCCCGAACACCAGGTCCTCCAGGTCGGCCAGCGGCACGAAGTCCTTGATCAGCGGTGCGCGCTCCTCGGTGCGCTTTCCCAGCCGAATCGTGTTGAGCTGGGTCAGCGACCCGATCGGCCGGCTGCGGCCCCGCCTCACCGATTCGACCCCCGCGATGAAGGTCGTGGACACGGCCCCCAGTCCCACGAGGAGGACGCCCAGCTTGCCCCGCGCCGGGCGGATGTCGCGTCGGCTTCCACCGGTCCCTGCGTTCGTATCGTTCATCGCCTCGCCAAGTCTCAGTTGGATGCCCCGGGCTCCCCGCCCGTCACCTCGTGATGGCGCGTGTAGCGCCACACCCAGACGATGCGCTGGAGCGACGTGAAGTTCGTGAGGACGGCCAGCAGGATGATCACGCCCTTCAGCACGAGCCCCTGCCCGCGCTCACCGAACGCCAGAGCCGCCGTGCCGATGAGGATCACGCGCTCGGCTCGCTGCATGAGTCCCACCGTGCAGGGGATGCCGAGTCCCTCGGCCCGAGCGCGCGTGTAGCTGATCATCACGGACCCGGCCATGGCGAGCATGACCGCGTAGATCATGCCCACGTCGCCGAGCGCCAGCCGATAGTCGTTGTACAGGGACAGGAGCCCCAGGTACACGATGATCTCGGACAGGCGGTCGAGCGTCGAATCGTAGAAGGCCCCGAACGCGGAAGCCAGCCCGGTCCGCCGCGCTACCGTGCCGTCGAACAGGTCGAACACGCCACCCAGGAGGATGAGCGCCCCGGCCGTACGCACGTGGTGCTCGTGGAAGAAGAATCCCGAGGAGCAGGTGACCACGAACCCGGCGGTGCTCAGGATGTTGGGATGGACGCGCCAGCGGGTGAGCGCGGCCACCACGGGCTCCACGGTGGCGCGGAGCCCGCGTTCGAGCGCCTCGCGGATTCCCTTCATGAAGGAAGGATGATCCGGCTCTCCTCGCCTTTCTTCATCCCGCGCCCGATCGCCGAGTTCACCCTGTCCATGAGCTTGTCGAAGTTAGACTGGGCGGCCACCAGGGACTGGTAGCGGCTCTTGCCCTGGATCTCGCCGCGTACCTCGTCCAGCTGCTCCCGGACGTCTTCGGGGGGACGCTCTCCTCGCTCGAGGTGGGCGAGGGCCCGCTCCTGGAGGTCGCGCGCCCGGTTGATGAGCTCCGTCGCGTCCCGGTCGTCGGACAGCTCCCGGTTGGCGGCCTGCAAATATCGATACTCGGCCGTCTGGCTGATCAGACGGCCCAGCTCCTCGGCCTTCTCGGTGATGCGCTCGCGGCGGTCCGGGTCGTTCTCGGGCTGCTCGAGCATGTCGTCGCCATCGGCTGTGGGGGTCGAATCGCGGCAGATGCCTGCCCGCATGAACGGGTCAGTATAACCGGTGCGCCGGACCGGCGCTAACGTCTGTCGGCCGCGCGCGCGGGGTGATCGGGTGGGCCGTCGCGCCGCGGTCCCGGGCGGCCCCCGGGACGCTCCCGCTCCGGCTCGTCCCGAGGCCCGCTTCCCCCGTCAGTACCCGATCGGCTTGCCGCCGCCGCGCGGGTCGGACGCCCCGTACAGCGTCCCGTCCGCGCCCACGAAGATCGATTCGACGTCCCCCCACGTGCCGTCGCGCTCCCGGAGCTCGTGCCCGCGGCTCTCCAGGGCGGCGATGACCGCCGAGTCGAGCCCTCCGCGCTCGTAGAAGATTTCGTTCGGCAGATTCTGATGATGGAAGCGGGGTGCGTTCACGGCCGCCTGTGGCGGCAGCCCGAAGTCGATCTGGTCCGTGATCACCTGGAGGACCGACGTGATGATGGTCGAGCCGCCCGGCGAGCCTGTCACCAGCTCGAGTCGACCGCCCTCGTCCAGGAGCAGGGTCGGGGTCATCGAGGAGAGCATGCGCTTGCCGGGCGCGATGGCGTTGGCTTCGCCCTGGACGAGCCCGTAGGCGTTCGGGGTCCCCGGCTGCGCCGCGAAATCGTCCATCTCGTTGTTGAGGAGGAAGCCCGCGCCGCGCACCGTCACGGCCGATCCGAAGCCGCCGTTCAGCGTGGTCGTGATCGAGACCGCGTCACCCGCCGAATCCACCACCGAATAGTGCGTGGTCTCGGTGGACTCGACCGGGACCTTGTTGAACTGGCTCGACGGCGAGGCGTGCTGCATGTCGATGGAGGAGCGCAGCGAGTCGGCGTGCTGCTCCGAGAGGAGCTCCGCGATCGGCATCTTCACGACGTCGGGGTCGCCCAGGTAGTAGTTACGGTCTCCGTAGGCGCGCCGCATGGACTCGACCATCACGTGGATGGCGTCGGGCGAGTGCCAACCCATCTTGGCCAGATCGAAGCCGCCCAGGAGGTTCAGCATCTCGGCCAGGGTCACGCCACCCGAGGAGGGCGGCGGCATGGAGATGATGGTGCGACCCCGGTAGTGGGCCACGATCGGGTCACGCCACACGGCCTTGTACTGATCCAGGTCCGCCTGCGTGATGATGCCTCCGTCCCGCTTCTGCTCGGCCACGAGCGAGTCGGCGATCCATCCGTGATAGAAGGCCGAGGCTCCCTGGTCGGCGATGGCCCGGAGCGTGCGCGCCAGGTCGGGTTGCTCGAAGGTGCTCCCCACCTCGGGCGGCGCCCCGCCCGGCAGGTAGATCGCGGCGCTCGGCGCGAACACCTGGAGACGGTCCCGGGAGCGCGCGATCGCGTCGTGGAAGTGCTGCCGGACGACGATCCCGTCCCGCGCCATGCGGATGGCCGGCTCGAGGAGGCGCGCCCACGGCAGCGATCCGTAGCGCTCGTGCAGGGCCTGCATGCCCGCGACCGAGCCCGGCACGCCTGCCGCCAGCGGCCCCGTCCAGCTCTGTCGCGTCACGTGGCCCGACGAATCGACGTACATGTCGTGCGTGGCCGCCAGCGGCGCCTTCTCCCGAAAGTCCAGCGCCCCGTTCTGGCCGTCCGCCGTCCGCACGACGGCGAAGCCGCCGCCCCCGATGTTCCCGGCGAACGGGTGCACGACCTCCAGGGCGAACTGGACGGCGATGGCGGCATCCATCGCGTTGCCTCCCGCCCGCAGGATCTCCACGCCGGCCGCGCTGGCCAGGCTGTCGGAGGAGGCCACCATGCCGTGCCGCGCCTCGGTCGCACGGGCATCGGCCGGATAGGGCCAGCCGGATGGGAAGCTGTACGCCGACGGTGCGGCCCACTGCGTCCGGTCGGTCCCCGCGTCACGGCAGCCCGCGACGGCCAGGGTCAGCCCCACGGCGAGGCACAGGGTTCCACGGACCGCTGCGATCCGCGCTCGCGATGTCATCCGTCCTCCTGGATCCGGGTAGGAAGGCCACGGGGCCCCCGAGGGGGCCCCGCGCCGTTGTGCGTTGCTCCGCGCTGCAGATTACAGGGTGATCTGCGTCTCCGCATACACGAACCGCCCGTTGAAGCCGAAGGGCGACGACCGCGGATAGCGGAAGATCCCGTTGAAGCTGTTCACCGGGATGGTCAGGTCCGGATACGTGTCGAAGAGGTTCCGGCCGCCCACCGTGAGCTTGATCTGCGGCAGGAACTGGAACCCGACCGACGCGTCCCACAGCGCCTTGGGCGACAGCTTCTGCACCTGGGTCGGATCCGTGTCCGCCACCAGCAGCGAGCCGTAGTAGGTCATGCCCAGGGACGTGTCGAACTTGCCCTGGCTGTATTGCATCCGGGCCTTGGTGATCGTGGCCGGATGCTCGCTCTCGAGCGCCGTGCGGGCACTGAACCCGAAGATCTCGTCCTGCAGGCCGGCGAGCTCGGGCGGGTTGCGCACCGTACCGACCAGGCGGTTCTGCGTCCAGTTGAACGAGCCCGTCAGCTGCAGGGTGCCGCCGTTGTCCAGGAGCACCCGGTAGTTGGCCGTCACGTCGACGCCGTAGGTCTTCGTGTCGATCGCGTTCGAGAAGAACGCGGCCTGCTGCGCTCCGTACGGGGCCACGAGCGCCTCGATCACCGGTCCGCTCAGGTTCCCGGACAGGATGATCCGGTCCCAGATCTTGATGAAGAAGGCGTCGGCCGTGAGGGTGAGGTTGTCGACCGGGCTCACCGCCATGCCGCCGCTCAGGTTGAGCGAGCGCTCGTTCTTGAGCGGCTTGGCGCCCAGCGCCTTGGCCACGTCGCTCCCCACCCTGAACAGCCCGACCTCGTACGGCACGGTCAGGCCCGTGTTCGGGTCGGTCTGGAAGATGGTCGAGATCTTGGAGAAGTACTCCTGGGCCAGGTTGGGGGCCCTGAAGCCGTTGCTTATGGCGGCCCGGAGGGTCACCCGGCGAGAGGGCTGGTAGCGCATCGCCAGCTTGCCGCTCACCGTGGAGCCGAAGTCGCTGTAGTGCTCGTAGCGCCCGGCCACGTCGGCCAGGAACTGCTGACTGAACGGCAACTCGACGTCCACGTAGCCGCCGACGTTGGTGCGCGACGCGTCGGCCGCGCTGGCCGGCTCGAAGCCCGGGAACACCTGTGAGCCGGGCGCTGCGGCGCCGCCGAACTGGTTCGGACTCGGACCCAGGATGTAGGAATTGGGCTCGCCCGGGATCACCTGATAGTTCTCACGCCGCACGGCACCGCCCCAGGCCACGTTGAGCGGCCCGCCGGCCAGGCCCGCCTCGAACGCCTTCGACACGTCCAGGCTGGCCGTGTACTGGTTCAGGAGTTCCGAGCCCGCGAAGAAGCTCGTCTGGTTGGGCGGGATGTTCGGCCCCAGCGACACGTTGAGCGAGTTGACGATGTTGAAGTCGAACCGGTTGCGACCGTAGTTGGCGTCGAAGTCCCAGTTCCAGCCGTCCACGACGCCGCGGAAGCCGCCCGAGACCTGCAGGTCCTCGACCGGGTCGCTGAACTCGGGCAGGAAGCCCATCGGATAGATCTGGGGCCAGTTCCGGGAATCCATGGCCCGCCGGTAGAACCCGTTGCCCGTGGCGTTCCGGTGGCTATAGCCGCCATACGTGTAGAACTCGGTGCCGCCCCGTTGCTGTGTCTTGCCGCCCAGCGGCACGGCGCCGTTCCACCAGATCAGGGCGTCCTCGGCCTTGCCGTCGCCCCAGTGGTGGTTGGGCTGCGGGACCGGGTTGTTCTGCTGGACGACCTTGCCGTCCACGACCTGGTCGCCGTCACCGGCCGTGATCTGGTCGCGCGGATCGGCGCCGGCCCGGTTGGTGGGGTTCGAGTAGCGATACTCTCCGAAGATGTCCAACGAGCCGCCCGCGATCGGCAGGCCGTAGCTCCCGAGGACGTCGTTGGTGAGCCCGTCGTTCTTGAAGCCGTTGGTGACGTAGCCGCCGACCCGGTAGGTGAACTCCGGGGGCCGCACGCCGGACTTGAGCACCAGGTTCACCACGCCCGCGATAGCATCGGAGCCGTACTGGGCCGCAGCACCGTCCCGCAGCACTTCCATGCGCGAGATCGAATTGGAGGGAATGGCGTTCATGTCGACGCCGCTCGAGCCCTCCTGGATGCCGGAGCCGAGCCGGTGCACCAGCGCCGTGGGATGCCGACGATGCCCGTTGATGAGGACGAGCGTGTGGTCCGGGCTCAGACCGCGCAGCGTGAACGGCCGGCTCGCGTCCGTACCGTCAGCCACCGTCTGATGTGGGAAGTTCACGGAAGGCGAGAGCTGCTGCAGGATCATGGACGTCTCGGTGGTGCCCGTCGACTGGATCGCCTCCGTCGTGTAGACGTCCACCGGCACCGGCAGCTCTTCGGCGGCCGTGTGATAGGCACGGGAGCCGATGACGCGGATCTCCTGGGCCCGGACCGCCTGCGTGGACAGGACGAAGTCCTGCGTGGCGGTGAGCCCCTCGCCGACGCGGACCCGCGCGGTCTTGGTGCCATGACCGATCAGCTCGGCCTGCACCGTGTAGGTGCCGGCGGGCACGCCGGAGATCGAGTAGCGCCCGGCGTCGTTCGTCAGGGCCCCGAGCTGGGTCCCCTTCACGGTCACCTGAGCTCCCGACAGCGGCTTCCCATCCTGATCGGTGACGCGTCCCTGGACCGTGCCCTGCGCGAGACCCGGCCGGGGACCGGCCGCGATCAGCAGGAGGGCCACCAGGACCGTCCCGAAGACGGACTGGAGACGTCGCATCGTCCTGTTCCTTCCGCGTGGTGGTCAAACAGCGGGGGCCCGCACGCCGGATACGGCATACGACCCTCGATCGCCGGTCCACCATACGCCCGGTCCTAATCTCGATGCAAGCACGCCGGCGAGGCCGCTCCCCCCCCTCCGGCGGGAGAAGGCGTCCCACGGGCGCGGTGTTGAAACCCGTCCGGCTCCTGGCTCGTGGGGTGAGGTGTAGACGACGCCGGAACGCCGGCCCGGGGCCATTCCAGCGCCCCACGGAGGAGGACGCCACGCACGCGACGCATGGACCGGGGCGCGCCGGGGGGCCGGCTGGATGGCCTCCCGGCCCTCTCCGTCGCTCCCGGACACGACCGATGGCGGGGGAGGGTTCATCCTCGGCCCGGACCACGCCGGGATCGGAATCGGCGACGTTCCCCTGCTCCACGGTCTGCGTCTCAACTTCAGGGACGCCCGGCTGCGCCACGTGGACGGGATCGCCTTCAGCGTGCGGGTCCAGCCCACGACCGGATCGGTGGCACGGTGAACGGCCTGGCGGCCGCCATCCTGCCCACCGAGGCCGAGGGTCTCACCGGGCTGGGCGTGGCGGGCTGGAACCGGGTCCGTGGCCGAGGGACGGGGCTGGTGATCGGCCTCTACAACGACGTCGACGAGCTCCACGGCGTCGAAATCGGACTCCTCAATCGCGCGCGAGACCACCCGCCGCCGTTCCAGTTCGTCCCCTTCATCAACGTGCACCTTCCCTGATGGCCGGCCGGGCGCGAACGAAGCGCTCCCGCCCGGCCAGGTCCCGCTCCACGACGACCTCCTCCCACTCGCCGCTGGCGCCGAGCAGCGCCCGCACCGCGGCTCCCTGGTCGGCTCCGATCTCGAGGAACAGGGCGCCCCCGGACACGAGGTGCGCCGCGGCGCCCGCGGCGATCTCCCGGACCACGTCCAGACCGTCCGGCCCACCGGCCAGCGCCCGCCGGGGCTCGTGGGCTCTCACGTGGACCGGAAGTCGCTCGATCTCCTCCTCCCGCACGTAGGGAGGGTTCGAGACGACGAGGTCGAAGCGCTCTCCATCCCCAATGGCGTTCCACCCCCGCGGCCCGGTCAGGCGGAGCTCGACGCGGGCCTCGTCCAGTCCGACGGAGGCCCGGTTGGAAGCGGCCTGGTCCAGCGCCGCCGCATCCACGTCCACGCCCACCGCGCGCCGCACGACCCCCTCGTGGACCAGCGACAGCGCGATCGCGCCCGATCCCGTCCCGATGTCGAGGGCGCTGTCAAGGAGCGGGGCTCCTGGCGCGAGACGGCGGCGCACGCTCGTGACGCCGTCCGGATCGTCCGGCCGGCCGCGTGAGGTCCGGCCCCTGGCCCACGCCACGATCCTGTCCACGAGCTGCTCGGTCTCGGGCCTCGGGATGAGCGCCCGGGGATCCGACGCGAGCACCAGCTCGCGGAACTGGACCGTGCCCTCGATGTGCTGCAGGGGCTCGCCGGCCAGCCGTCGTTGCGCGGCCCGTGCCAGCCGCCGTGCCTCTCCGGTGCCCAGGGTCTCGGTGCCCGTACGGGCCAGCTCGGCCCGCGAGACGCCGAGCACGTGGGCGACGAGCCGCTCGGCCTCGAGACGTACGTCCTCGACCCCCGCGGCCCGGCCCGCAGCGGCCAGCTCCCTCTCCAGCCCCCGGAGAGCGTCCCGGCGAGAGGGGGCCGGGGGACGCCGCGGACGATCGGCACCCCACGGGTCGGCGTCCGGCGACCCGGGTCGGTCCCCGCGTCCCCGCGCCCCTGAGCCTGTGCTCCCGTCGTCACCCATGGGGCCCTCCGTCCTCGCCTGCCTCGGCTGTCACCACGCCCTGCGGCTCCCCACCTTGCCGCCCATGCACATGCCGTCCATCGTCACCGACCTGTCCCCCGCCCTGCGCATCGTCCTCATCGTGACGATCGCCGCCGCCGCCCACCTCCTGGTCCGCCTCGCGCGGACCGGCGTGGGCCGCCTGCTCAGCACGCCGCGGCGGGGCCACCGCACCGCCGACGACACCCTGCGGCTCTGGCCGGGCCGGCAGGGCACGGTCGAGCCCCTCGTGCGCCAGCGGATCCTGGCGGCGCTCAGGCAGCGGGCCCCGGATTACCACGACTGGATGCTCAGGGTCACGAACCGGGTCGCCTGAGCGCGGACCCTCAACCGGTCGCCGCCTCCAGCCGCTCCTCCATGCCCGCGACCCGCAGAGCGTCGACGAGCGCGTCCAGGTCCCCGTCCAGGATCCCCTGGAGGTCATGGGTCGTGTAGCCGATCCGGTGGTCGGTGACGCGGCTCTGCGGGTAATTGTAGGTGCGGATCTTGGCCGAACGGTCGCCGGTTCCGACCTGGGCGCGACGCTCGCGGGCCCGCGCCGCCTCCTGCTCTGCGATCTTCCGGTCCAGGAGCCGGCTCCGAAGCACCTTCAGGGCCTTCGCCTTGTTCTTGTGCTGGGATTTCTCGTCCTGGCACGTCACGACCAGGCCCGTGGAGAGGTGGGTGATACGGACGGCCGAGTCCGTCGTGTTCACCGACTGTCCTCCCGGACCGGAGGATCGGTACACGTCGATCTTGAGGTCGCCCGGATCGATGTGAACGTCTACATCCTCGGCCTCGGGCAGGACGGCCACCGTGGCCGCCGAGGTGTGGATCCGCCCGCCACTCTCCGTCTCGGGCACCCGCTGCACCCTGTGGACGCCCGACTCGTAGCGGAGCCGTCCGTAGACGTCACGCCCGCGGACCACGAAGATCACCTCCTTGAAGCCCCCCGCCCCGCCCTCGCTGAACGAGACGGGCTCCACGCTCCATCCCCGGCCCGAGGCGTAGCGAGTGTACATGCGGTGCAGGTCGCCCGCGAACAGCGCCGCCTCGTCGCCCCCCGTGCCGGCCCGAATCTCCATCACGGCGGGCCGGTCGTCGAGCGGGTCCCGGGGGACGAACAGCCACCGGAGCCTCTCTTCCATCGCTCGGATCCGTTCCCGGAGATCCTGGGCCTCCTCGCCGGCCATCTCGGCCAGCTCGTCCTCGCCCCCGGCCAGCTCCTCGGCCTGACCGAGCTGGTCCAGCAGGCGCAGGTACTCATGGCCGGCCTCGACGGCGGGCCCGATGTCCGAGTGCTCCTGGGCGAGGCGGGTCAGACGATCGGAGTCACCGAGCACGTCGGGGTCCGCCATCGCCCGGGTGAGCTCCTCGTTGCGCTCGAGGAGATCGTGGGCCCGGCGGGCGAGCAGATCGCGGGTGTCGGTGTCGGTCACGGGAGGCGGAAGGTCGCGCGCCCCGCGAGCCCCGACGTTCGAACGCCGGGGACGAGGCGAGGCAGGTGGACGGGGCGCTTCACTCGGCGGGGGCCGCGGCCTCCTCGTCGGCAGGCTCGGCGGAGGCCTCGGGCGACGCCTCGCCCGTCTCCTCCTCGCTCCCGGCCTCCGCGGCGCCGGGCTGCTCGAAAGCCTGCTTCTCGGACCCTGCGGCACGCTCGGCGGCCTCGGCGACGGCCTCTTCGGCCTCGGCGCGGCGGCCGTACTTGGACAGGAACCGCTCCACGCGTCCCGCCGTGTCCACGAGCCTCAGCTTGCCGGTGAAGAACGGATGGCAGTGGGAGCAGATCTCCACGTGGAGCTCGGGAACGGTGGCGCGGGTCTCGGTCACCCGGCCGCACGCGCATACGATGCGGGCGTCCACGTATTCGGGATGGATGTCGGTCTTCATGGATCTCGTCGTCTCGAGTGCCGGAACTGGACCGTCGGCGCCCCATACCCTCCAGGGAGCCTGTTGTTGCGCCTCCTCGCCCCAGAAACGGATGGGAGCTCGGCCGTCAACGCGAGCCCGACATGATAGCTGCCCCGGGCGCGATGTTCAATGCGCTCGGGCGAGGACGGGCCGCCCCCACGCCGGCCCGGAGGTCACCTCCCGGTCAGCCGGGACCGTACGCCCGCGAGAGCTTCCGGTTCGCCCAGGATGGTGAGGCGGTCCCCCGGCTCGAGCCTGGTGGAACCCGAGGGCACGAGGGTGCGACCCCCACGGTGCACGAGCGCCACCAGCGCCCCACGCGGAAGCTCCAACTCCGCGAGGCAGCGGCCCGACAGGGAGCCCGCCGGCGTCCCGGGCCGGATCTCGACCGTCAGGAAGCGCTCCTCCCGAAGCAGCACCTCCTTCACCTCGACCTCGTGGCGGGCCGCCAGCCACGCTCCCATGAAGCCCTCGTCGTCCACCCTTCCCGCCAGCTCGGCCAGGATGCGCAGGTGCCGGCCGGCGTCCGTGCGCGGGCTGGCCAGGAAGAAGAGCGCCCGGATGGGCTCGTCGGGCTCCTCCTCGAGTCCCATGTCCACCCCCTTCCGGGCGCGCACGAGGACGAGCCGTGGCTCGGTGAGCGCGCGGAGACGGGCGTGGGGCAGCGCCACGCCGTGCGAGACGGGCGTCACGCCCAGGCGGGTGCCTTCCAGGAAGGTGTCCAGCAGATCTCGCTCCGAGCTCCCGGTCTCCGCGGCCAGGGCCCGGGCCGCGCGCGCCGCCACGTCCTCGAACCGGGCCGGATCCGGAAGGTCCAGGAGGAGTGCGTTCGCGAGCAGCCCCTCGAACGGATCGGCCTCGCGGAGGCCCTTCTCTTTGAGGATTTGCCGGAGCTCCCGGTCCAGTCCCTCGAAGCGCCGCCGACCCCAGCGCTCGAACACGTGGTACATGGCGCCCTCCCGCTCCACGCGAGCCCGGGCGTACCACCGGTACCAGGCCACGGAGGCGACGACGATCCCTGCCGTGAACAGGATCGACTCCAGGCCGATCTCCACGATGAGCCACATCGAGGCCAGGAAGCCCAGGATCTGCACCCAGGGGTACAGGGGGGACCGGAAGCCCGGGTCGTAGGCCTCGAGCCTGCTCTCTCGCATCACGATGACCGCCAGGTTGACCATGCCGAAGATCAGGAGCTGGAGGGCGCTGGCCAGCTTGGCGACGGTCTCGACCTCGAGGGTGGCGAGGAAGAGGATCATGAGGGTCCCGGTGAGCACGATCGACCGACCGGGGGACCGGAAGCGGTTCAGCTCCTGGAGGCCCGAGGGCATGATCCGATCGCGTGCCAGCGCCAGGGGATAGCGCGATGCCGTCATCACGCCGGCATTGGCCATGGCGGCGAATCCCGTGATCGCCGCCCCGACGATGAGGACGGGCTCCAGGGGCGCCGGCAGCCAACCCAGCAGCGCGCGTCCGGCCGTGGCGACCGGCGTCAGGTCGTGGTAAAGCTCGTCGGCAGGGAGCACGGCCACCATGATCCCGATGGTGAGCACGTAGAACAGGATGGCCACGCCCAGGGACAGGGCCATACCGAGCGGGATGTTGCGGTCGGGGTCCTTCACCTCCTCCGGGATGCTGGCGACCTTCGTGATTCCCATGAAGGACACGAACACGAGGCCCATGGTGGAGACCAGGCTGTGGGGTCCGAAGGGCAGGAAGGGCGTGAAGCGCTGCCGAGCCGTCTCCCTGGCCGCCGGTCCGGCCAGCTGGGCGATGGCCGCGAAAATGAAGAAGGTGAGCACGGCGAGGAGCGAGAACACGAGCACCCGTTGGAGCCGGCTCGTCTCGCGGGCCCCGACCAGGTTGATCACCACGAACAGCACGGTGAGCCCGATGGCCAGCGGCCGGATCGGGACGCTGACGAACAGCTCCAGGTAGGCCCCCATGCCAATGAGGGCGAAGGCACTCTTGAGGACGAGGGCCGCCCACGTCCCGAGGCCCCCCACGGTCCCCACCATCGGGCCCATGCTCCGGTCCAGGAAGTAGTACGTGCCGCCGGCGCGCGGCATGGCGGTGCACAGCTCCGCCTTGCTGAGGAGCGCGGGGACCACCAGGAGGCCCGCCAGGAGGTACGCCAGGACGACGGCCGGTCCGACCTCGGCGGCGGCGATCCCGGGCAGCAGGAAGAAGCCGGAGCTGAACATGGCGCCGGCGCTGATCGCGAACACGTCGGCGAGGGAGAGCTCCTTCGCGAGACGCTTTCCCCGGGCGAGAAGAGGCATGGGCGAGTGGGCCTGGGCGAGGGGCGACGCGGCGCGACGTTCTCCAAGCTAGCGCCGCGCCACCCGGGACCGCCACCGCCCCTCCCTCGCCCTCCCCTCTTCTGGCGCGCGCGGCCGGTACCGACGCACCGGTCGGTCACCTACCTTGCGACCATGGACCGCACGCTCGCCGACACGCGCGGCATCCTCCTCGATGTCGATGGGACGTTGATGCAGGATGGCCGTCTCCTGCCCGGGGCGGCCCGGGCCGTCGCCGCCATGCGGTCGGCCGGCCTCGGGCTCCGCTTCGTCACCAACACGAGCCGCCGCCCGCGACGGGCGGTCGTGGACAGCCTCCGGGAGGCCGGACTCGCCGCCGACCCCGGGGAGGTGCTCACCGCCCCCGTGGCCGCCGCCGACTGGCTCGGATCGCGGGGCCTCCAGCGGATCGGCCTGCTCGTCCCGTCGACGGCCCACGAGGACTTCGCCGACCTCGAGATCGTCCCCCAGCGGGACGGTGCCTCGCCGGCACCCGAGGCGGTCGTCGTGGGAGATCTGGGGAGCGACTGGACCTACGCGGTCCTCGATGCCGCCTTCCGGTGGGTGCTGGAGGGAGCCGAGCTGGTGGCCATCCAGAGGAACCGCTACTGGCGCACCGGCGGTGCCCTGCACCTGGACGCCGGGCCGTTCGTGGCGGCGCTCGAGTACGCCTCGGGGCGGGAGGCGATCGTGGTCGGCAAGCCGGGGCCCGCGTTCTTCGAGGCGGCGGCGCGCTCGCTCGACCTGCCGCTGCCGCGACTGGCCATGGTCGGGGACGACCTGGAAGTCGATGTCCTCGGAGCCCGGAGCGCCGGGGCGTCCGGGATTCTCGTGCGCACCGGGAAGTTCCGGGAGGAAGACCTGGACCGGCCGGGCCCGGCACCCGACCACGTGCTCGGCTCGATCGCCGACCTGCCCGGGCTCCTGGGTCTCTGAGGCCCCATCTCGAAGAGGACATCGCATGGACCTCATCAACCTGTTCGATTACGAGGCGGCCGCCCGCCGCCGCCTGGACCCGATGGCCTGCGACTACTACGCCAGCGGGGCCCACGACGAGATCACGCTGGCCGAGAACCACGCCGCCTACGACCGGCTGCGGTTGCGCTACCGCGTCCTGCGGGGCGTCGGCGACCGGGATCTGGCCACCTCCCTGTGCGGCGCCCGGCTGTCCATGCCGATCGTCGCGGCCCCGACCGCCTTCCAGCGGATGGCCCACCCGGACGGGGAGCTCGCCACGGCGCGGGCCTGCGGCGAGGCCGGCACGGCGATGATGCTGAGCACCCTGTCCACGGCGCCCCTCGAGGCCGTGACGGCGGCCACGGACGGCCCCGTGTGGTTCCAGCTGTACGTGTACCGGGACCGGCCCACCACGGTCGAGCTCGTGGCGCGGGCCGAGGCGGCCGGCTGCTCGGCGCTCGTGGTCACGGTGGACGCGCCCCTCCTGGGCATCCGCGAGCGGGACGTCCGTAACCGCTTCCACCTGCCGGAGGGGCTCGCCCTGGAGAACCTGACGGCCGACGGCATGCGCGCGATGCCTCGCGCCGAGGAGGGTTCGGGCCTGGCCGCCTACGCCGCCAGCCTGCTCGATCCCGACCTGGACTGGGACGACGTGGCCTGGCTCCGGTCGATCACCGCACTCCCCGTTCTCCTCAAGGGCATCGTCCATCCCGAGGACGCGCGGCTCGCGGTCGAGCACGGAGCCTCCGGAATCGTCGTCTCCAACCACGGCGGCCGCCAGCTCGACACAGCGGTCGCCACCGTCGAGGCGTTGCCCGAGGTGGCCGAGGCGGTGGACGGGCGGATCCCCGTCCTCGTCGACGGCGGCATCCGGCGCGGCACCGACGTGGTCAAGGCGCTCGCCCTGGGCGCGGACGCGGTGGCCGTGGGGCGGCCGGTGCTTTGGGGGCTGGCCGTCGAGGGAGAGGCCGGAGTGAGCCGGGTGCTGGAGATCCTGCGGGAGGAGCTCGACCTGGCCCTGGCGCTGTGCGGCTGCCGGGGACCGGGAGAGGTCGGCCGCGACCTCGTCACCGGCGGCCCCGGATCGGCGCTCTGAGCGCCCGCTCGTGAAGCGCTCCGTCGACGTGGTGGTGGCGGGCCTCGGCGTCGTGGGGAGCGCCGTGGCGGACGAGCTCTCCCGGCGGGGCCTCCGGGTGGTGGGAGTCGACCCGCGCGTCCCGCCCCATCGACTGGGCTCTTCGCACGGCGAGACCCGCATGATCCGCCAGGCCTACTCGGAGGAGCCGCTGTACGTGCCGCTCGTGCTCAGGGCGTACCAGGCGTGGCGCGACCTCGAGCGGCGATCCGGTCGGCGGCTGCTGTTCGAGGCGGGAGGGCTCGTGGGCGGCATCCCCGACGGAGAGCTGGTCCGGGGAGCGGAGGTGAGCGCCCGAACGTACGGACTCCGTCTGGAGCGCCCCGACCCGGAGGAGGCCGCCGAGCGCTATCCCTTTCTCCGCCTTGGCGCGGACCAGCACCTCGTGGTGGACCCGAGAGCCGGCTATCTCCTCGCGGAGACGTGCGTGTCGGCTTTCCTCGACCAGGCGCGCGCGGCGGGAGCCGAGCTGCGGACGGGGGAAGCCCTGGTGGGGTGGACCGAGCAGGGATCCGGGGACGGAGCCGGCCTCCTGGTGCGCACCAGCGCCGGCACGTGGCCCGCCGGCGGGCTGGTGCTCGCCGCGGGAGCCTGGACCGGGAGGGTGGCAGCCGCCCCGGCGCTGCGGCTCCAGCCGGTGCGCATGGTGCAGCACTGGTTCCGGGCGGAGGACGCCGGGTTCGATCCGCGGACCCTGCCCGTGTTCCTCATCGAATACAGGGCGGGGAAGATCCTCTACGGGTTCCCGGACGTCGGCTCGGGAGTCAAGGCCGCCTTCCACCACGGCGGCCGGCCGGCCGACCCGGACCGGGCGCGCGCCCCCGCGTCCCGGGAGGAGGTCGCCGCCGTGCGCGAGGCCCTCGGACGCCACTTCCCCAGCGCCCGCTGGCGCCCCGTCCGCTCCGAGCCCTGCCTCTACACGCTCACCCCCGACCGGCACTTCGTGCTGGACCGTCATCCCGCGTCCCGACGGGTGGTGGTGGCCGCCGGATTCTCGGGACACGGCTTCAAGTTCGCGGGAGCCCTGGCCGGGATCGTGGCCGACCTGCTCGCCGAGCGCCGGCCGGCTTTCGACCCCGCTCCGTTCCGCCTCCGCCGCTTCCCGCCGGGGACGCCGGGCGGGCGCTAGCGAGCCCCGTTCCCGGGCCCTCGCCCCGGCGCCGGCACTACACGGGGAATCCACGCGGCGTGTTTCTTGTGGCGCAGGGGCCGAGGCTCCATCCTCCGCAACCGGTCGCGCTCCGCCCGGGCGTTCCGGGCGGCCCTCGCGCGACGCGGGACAGCGATCATGGCAGGGGACGAGAGGACAGGGAACGGGTACGTACGATCGGGGACGTGGGCCGAAGGTTCGAGGAGAGATGGCCGCGCCGGGCCGCGGCGAGCGGGGAGCGATCCGCCGCCGCTCGCCGCTGGGGACGTGGCACGTCGGCGCCCGGGGGGCGCGGGTCGTCGCCCCCCGAGCGGGGACGCTGGCTCGCGGCCGCGGTGGCGCTCGCCACTCTCGTGACGGCGTCCCCGGTGGCGGCCCGCCAGATGGCCTCGGACACGGCCGGCCCCCGCGCGTCCTCGGACGGCGTTCCAACGCTGCGGGCCGTGCGTCGACAGGGCCCCATCCGGATCGACGGTCGGCTGAACGAGGCCGCCTGGCATAACGCGTCCGTAGCCCGGCATTTCGTCCAGGGCCGACCCACCGAAGGCGCCCCTCCGGCCGAACCCACCCGGGTCCGCGTCCTGTACGACGACGCGGCCCTCTACGTCGGCGCTCACATGACCGAGGCGGACACCTCGCAGATCGTCTCTCGCCTGGTGCGCAGGGACCAGCAGGGACAGTTCGACTGGTTCGAGGTCGCCCTCGACCCCAACCTGGACCGACAGACGGCCTACGTGTTCCGCGTGAGCGCCGCCGGCGTGCAGTTCGACGAGTATCTGTTCAACGACTCGCACCGCGACGAGAACTGGGACGCGGTGTGGAGCTCGGCCGTGAGCCGCGACTCCACGGGCTGGAGCGTCGAGATGCGGATCCCGCTGTCCCAGATCCGCTACGAGTCCCGCAAGGGGAAGCAGGTGTGGGGCGTCGACTTCGGACGCAACCGCGTGGCGTCCAACAGCCGCAGCTATTTCGCTCTCATCTCGCGCACCAGCCAGGGCAGGGTGAGCCAGTTCGGTCGGCTCACGGGCATCCAGCTCACCTCGAGCGGCACGCGGCTGCAGATCGAACCCTACGTGGCCACGCAGCTGAACCGTGCGCCGTCCGATCCGGCGAACCCCCTGTTCGACGGGTCCACGCTCACGCCGCGGGCCGGCCTCAACGCCAGCTACGGGCTGGGCTCGGCCTTCAGCCTCGACGCCACCTTGAACCCCGACTTCGGCCAGGTGGAGGTCGACCCGGCGGTCATCAACCTGAGCGCCTTCGAGACGTACTTCCCGGAGAAGAGGCCGTTCTTCGTGCAGGACGCCCGGGTGTTCGACTTCCAGCTCTCCGGCCGCCGGAACTCCCTGTTCTTCAGCCGCCGCATCGGCCGCGAGCCGCGCGGGTCCGGTCCCGACAGCGCGGATTACACCGACGTGCCGTCCCAGACCACCATCCTCGGGGCCGCCAAGCTCACCGGACGCTCGTCGAGCGGCCTGTCCGTGGGCGTGCTCGGCGCGGCCACGCAGAAGGAGATGGGGACCGCCTACTTCGCGGGGAGCGGGAGGACGACGCCTTTCGTCGCCCAGCCGAGGGCCGAGTACGGGGTGGCGCGCCTGCAGCAGGATTTCCGCGATGGGGCCAGCCACGTCGGCGGCATCTTCACCGCCATGCACCGGAGCCTGCCCGCCGACGGGACCCTGGACTGGCTCACCTCGAGCGCCTACTCGGGCGGCTTCGACTTCCAGCACGACTGGGGAGGCTCCAGAAACCGGAACTGGTCGGTGCACGGCTACCTGGCCGGCACCCTCATCCGTGGAAGCCCACAGGCGCTCGTGGACGTACAGGAGAACCCGCAGCACTACTTCCAGCGACCCGACGCGTCGTACCTCTCGGTGGACTCGACGGCCACCAGCATGACGGGCGCCAGCTGGAGGGTCTACCTGGAGCGCCAGAACGCAGACCACTGGACGTGGTCGACCTGGCTCGGCGACGTCACGCCCGGCTTCGCCGCCAACGACCTCGGCTTCAACCACGACGGCGAACACTGGGACATCGGCGGGCGGGTGGAATACCAGGACATCGACCCCGGTCCGCTGTTCCGGAGCTGGCGGATGAGCCTGTTCACGTTCCACGACTTCCGCCAGTCCGTCTTCCACGGGCCGCTGTCGCTGGACCACGTCCGTCGCGCCTACAAGGACGGGAACGTCTCGGTGAACGGGAACTTCGACCTGAATAGCAACTGGTCGGTGGACTTCGGGCTGGACTACGGGCCCCAGAGCTACAGTGACACCCAGACGCGCGGCGGGCCCCTGATGGTCAAGCCTTCCGGCTATCACGCCGACCTCGGGATCCGGACCGACTCCCGCAAGCTGGTCAGCCTGGAGCCGCGGATCGAGTACGGCCAGCACGCCCGGGGAGACGGACATTCGTTCCAGACCAGCGTCCAGCTCTCCATCCGGCCCAGCTCCAACGTCGAGATCCAGCTGGAGCCCTCCTGGCAGGTGGAGACGAGCGGCAGCCAGTACGTGACGACGGACGAGTCCGCCACCTTCGCGCCCACTTTCGGCGAGCGCTACTTCTTCGGCGACCTCACGCAGCACCAGCTCTCCCTCCGTACGCGGCTCAACGTGGCCTTCTCGCCCACGTTGAGCCTGCAGCTGTTCGCCCAGCCCCTCCTCGCCTCGGGTCGATACACGGGCTACAAGCAGCTCGCCCGCCCGGAGTCCTTCGACTTCCTGCGCTTCACCCGGGGTGTCGCCCACTCCACCGCGGCCGGCGTGACCTGTGCCGGCGGCGCGATGTGCGTCGCCGACGGCCTGGTGTACCTGGACTACAACGGCGACGGCTCCCCGGACTTCTCCTTCGACCGGCAGGACTTCAACGTCCGGTCCCTGCGCGGGAACGCGGTCCTCCGGTGGGAGTTCCGCCCCGGCTCGATCGTGTACTTCGTCTGGCAGCAGAGCCGTCGGGCCGATGAGACCTTCGGGAACTTCAGCTTCTCGCGGGACTTCAGCGGCCTCCTCAACGCTCCCCCCGCCAACACGTTCATCGTCAAGGCCAGCTACTTCCTGAACCTGTAGCCCCCCCTGCCCCCGGGACGTCACCGTTCGAGGCCGCCACGCCCATGGCCCGCTTGCCGAACAAAACCCGAAAGGTTAGGGTGAGGGCACGTATGGACGCCTTGCCCCCTCCCCGAGTCCACCCGTGAAGTCGCTCCCCGTCCGGGGCCGAGGAGCGGTCGGCAATCCCGCCAACCGCTTCGACGGCATCGACGTGGAACGCGAGGCGTGGACGGTCGAGGACCCGGGGCCCGAGACACGCCTCCTGCGCGACCGGAGCCGCTCGATCATCGCCCGCAACCAGAGCCCCGACGTAGGGTTCGCGGCCAGCATCAATCCCTACCGGGGCTGCGAGCACGGCTGTGTCTACTGCTACGCCCGCCCCACCCACGAGTACCTGGGCTTCTCGGCCGGGCTGGACTTCGAGTCCAGGATCCTGGTCAAGGAGGACGCGCCGCGACTCCTCAGGGAGGCGCTGTCCTCTCCGAGGTGGGAACCGCAGGTCCTGGCCATGAGCGGGGTCACCGATCCCTATCAGCCCGCCGAGCGCCGGCTCGGGATCACGCGCGCGTGCCTCGAGGTGCTGGCCGAGGCCCGGAATCCGGTGTCGATCATCACCAAGAGCCGCCTGGTCACGCGGGACGTGGACCTCCTGGGCGAGATGTCCGCGCACGACGCCGCCCGGGTGACCGTCTCGGTGACCTCGCTCGATGAGAGCCTCCGGCGCGTGCTGGAGCCCCGCGCCCCCACGCCGGAGCGCCGCCTGGAGGCGATCCGTGCCCTCGCCGACGCGGGCGTTTCGGTCGGCGTCCTCGTGGCCCCCGTGATCCCCGGCCTCACCGAGCACGAGCTGCCGGCCATCCTGGAAGCGGCCGCCGAGGCGGGCGCGACGCACGCCGGCTGGGTCATGCTGCGCCTGCCACACGGGGTGTCCGGGCTGTTCGAGGACTGGCTGGAGACGCACTTCCCGTGGAGGAAGGACAAGGTGCTCGGCCGCATCCGGGACGTCCGCGGCGGCGAGCTCAACGATCCGCGGTTCGGGAGCCGCATGCGCGGGGCCGGCCCCCTGGCCGACCCCATGGCGGACCTGTTCCGGGTGGCGGCCCGGCGCTTCGGGCTCGACGGGGTCGCCCGTCCCCTGTCGACGGCCTCCTTCCGCCGGCCGGCGCCCCCGGCCGAGGCGGGTTCGACCGGTCCCCAACTCTCCCTGTTCGGGCCCGCGGAGGGGGGCGGAGGCTTTGAAGGCGACAGCCCCCGGGCGCGGACGGGCCTCAGGCGCCCAGGTGGATGAGGTCGGAGAGGACGCCGCGGCCCAGGATCCAGCCGAACACGGCGGCGGCCAGGGCGCCCCCTCCGAGCCACCACTCGGACACGACGCCCGCGTCGAACAGGAGGCCCGCGGTGGACACGCCGATGGCGGCCGAGCCCATGGCGACGTTGGCCACCTCACGCAGCAGCTCCCGGCGGCGGTCCCGGCGGCGGCGGATGATGAGCGGGTGAGGCACCCCCTCCCTCTCCAGCTCGGCCCGGTCGGGGCGACGCCGCACCCGAGCCGTCGACGTCGCTCCGCCGCCGCGCGAGCCGGGAACCCGGCGCGGACCCGTTGCATGCGGGCGTGCGGCGCCGGAGCGCCCGCTGGCCGCGCCCGACGAGCCGGAGCCGCGCCCGGCCATCCCCGTCGTACGCACCAGCAGCCGGCCGGACAGCAGCTCGGAGAGCGATGTCGAGCCGCGGCCCCGCTTCAGGAGCCGGGACCGGAGGTGGGACGACCGGTCGCCGCGGCCCTTTCCCTTCTTGTTCGCGGCCCTGGCCAGCGCCGCGACGCCGGCCGTGGCGGCCAGTATACCCGCTATATCCATGGCTCCTGCATTTCGACACTCGCCTGGGTCCCGACCGGGCGGGCCCGCTCCTCCAAGATCGACCCGGATCCGGACGGCTGCAACGCAACCGATCGACCGGGTCCGTGCCGACCGCTCGCATCGAGCGGCCATCCGCCGCATCCTGATCCCGGCGCACGATCGCCCGCGGGGCGGTCGTCGACGCGCGCCGAAGATGCCTCCATCGGATACGAGGCCACACGATCATGATCGATGCGCCACGCTACGCCGAGCTCGCTCCGCCCGACCGGATCCTCATGGGGCCGGGACCCAGTGACGTCCATCCCCGTGTTCTGCGGGCCATGTCCACGCCACTGATCGGCCACCTCGATCCGGCCTTCCTCGAGATCATGGACCAGGTGCAGGCCCTCTTGCGCTACACCTTCCGCACCGGGAACCAGTGGACGATTCCGGTGAGCGGCACCGGATCCGCAGCCATGGAGGCGGCGTTCACCAACCTGGTCGAGCCCGGTGACACGGTCCTCGTACCCTCGAACGGCTACTTCGGGCTCCGCATGGCCGAGATGGTCCGGAGGGCCGGCGGCGACCCGGTGCCCGTCGCGGCGCCCTGGGGCCGTCCGCTGGACCTCGAGGACGTCCGGGCCGCCCTGGCGGAGCATGGGCCGGACGTCGTCGCGTTCGTGCACGCCGAGACCAGCACGGGCGTCCTGCAGCCACGGGTCCCGGAACTCGTAGCGATGGCGCACGACGCCGGCGCCCTGGTCGTGGCCGACACGGTGACCTCCCTGGGAGGGGTCGAGCTCGAGGTGGATGGATGGGGACTCGACGTGGCCTACTCGGGTGGGCAGAAGTGCCTGTCCTGTCCCCCTGGCGCCAGTCCGCTCACCCTCGGGGACGCGGCGATGGCGAGGATCCGCGAGCGCGCCGAGCCGATGCGGAGCTGGTACCTGGACCTGTCGCTCCTAGAGCACTACTGGGGCGACGAGCGCTCCTACCATCACACGGCCCCGATCACGAACGTCTACGCCTTGCGCGAGGCCCTCCGCCTGGTGGCCGAGGAGGGGATCGAGGCGCGCTGGGCACGCCACTTGAGGGTGGCCGGTGCACTTCGCGCAGGACTCGAGACCATGGGACTCAGTCCACACGCGGACATGGCGTTCTGGCTTCCAAGCCTCACGACCGTTCGCATCCCGGAGGGGATCGACGGCAAGCGCGTGGCCCGGCGCCTTCTGGTGGAGCACGGGATCGAGATCGCGGGCGGCCTCGGGGACCTTGCCGGGGTGGTGTGGCGCATCGGGTGCATGGGTCATTCGGCCCGGCCGGCCAACGTCATGGCCCTGCTGGCGGCCCTCGGCGGCGTGATCGCCTCCGAGGGCGGGACCGTGGACCAGCCGGCCGGCCTCGCCGCCGCCGCGGAACGCCTCACTCCACACTGGAGCGGGCGGGTTCGGTGACCCGAATCTCGTTCTTGCGCGACGACGTGTTGTACACGCCGGCCTGGGCCCAGAGCACGCCCCCCACTTTCACGAGCCGGGTCACGACCCCCTCGACGTCCTGGTGGATGCGGGCGCAGCCATCGGCCAGGGCCGCCTCCGCGGTCCGGCGTCCGAGCTGGACGCTCCACTTCACCTGGTCCGCCTCGAACGGCTGACTGGCCAGCCCGGTCACGTCGATCGTGTCCAGTGCAGGCTCCCGTGCCGAGGTCATCGGAAGGCCGGATCGATTCGTGCTGCGCTGTCCGCACCGTCGGGTGCCTCGATCGTCGACGCTCCGGTCCTTCAGCGACCGCCTGGCGACCGGGCGCCCCGGCGCCCGTCCTCGCCCTCCGCCCGTCCGCCTCTCTCAGTCGTCCGCGCGAAGCAGCGCTCCCTTGAGGTAACCCGTCTCAGGAATGGTGAGGACGTCGGGATGGTCCCGGGACTGTGCCAGGATGCGCTCCAGGACGAGGGGCCGGCCGGCGTCGCCCGCGGCACCGGCTAGCATCTCCAGGAACGGCTCGCGACCCACGTGATAGCTGCACGAGAAGGTCAGGAGCCGGCCGCCGGGCGCCAGGAGCGACATGGCCCGCAGGTTGATCTCCTTGTAGCCGCGCAGGGCGGCCGCGACCGACGACTTGCTGCGGGCGAAGGCCGGCGGGTCCAGCACGACGAAGTCGAATCGCTCGCCGCGGTCCGATCGCTCGCGAAGGAAGTCGAACGCGTTGGCCTCCACCCACTCGATCCCCTCCAGCCCGCCCAGCACCGCGTTGCGCCGTCCGCGCTCCAGCGCCGGTTCCGACTGGTCGACGGCCACGACGCGCGCCCCGGCGGCGGCCAGGTGGAGGGCGAAGGAGCCGTGATAGGTGAACGCGTCCAGGGCGCGCACGGGCCCCATCCCCGTCTCGACCGCTTCCGCGACGAGGCGGCCCGCAAGCCGCCGATTCTCGCGCTGGTCCAGGAAGGCCCCGGTCTTCTGTCCCGTCCAGGGCGCGGCCAGGTAGCGAACTCCGGCCTCCTCGACCTCCACGTCCTCGGGCACGCGGCCCCGAACCAGCTCGACGCCCCTGGGCAGCGCCTCGTAGCGCCGCACCGGGGAGTCGTTCCTGAGGAGGATCCCGGTCGGCGCGAACAGATCCGACAGGACGTCCACGATGTCCGTGCGGGACGCTTCGAGGCCGGCCGAGAGCAGCTCCGCCACCAGGTAGGGTCCGTAGCGGTCCACGACCAGCGAGGGAAGACCGTCCGCCTCGGCGTGCACCAGGCGATACGCCGTGGCCTCGATGCCGCGGCGACGCGCCGCCGCCCGGGCGATCTTCTCCCTCCACCAGTCCCGGTCCACCGCCAGGTCCCGGCGCTCCAGGAGGCGCAGCCGGATCTCCGACGTGGGCGAATAGAGGGCACGGCCCAGGTAGCGCCCGCCCTCGTCCCGCACGATCGCAACGCCGGGGCCCGCCGCCTGCGGCTCGTTCCGCACGTCGCTCCGGTAGATCCACGGATGGCCCCGCGCCCAGCGCGCCGCGCCGCGCCGCCGCACCACCGCCTCCCGCTCCGGGCCCCGCGAGTCATCCCCCATAGCGCCGCGAAGCTAGGACGGCCCGGCCGGACCGGCCACCCGGCCCACGGCCAGCCACGCCGCCGCGTCGTGCGGCCCCGCCGCTCCGGAGACGGCGGCCTTTCCGGAAACCTTCCGGGCCCGTACGATCCGTGCGCGACCTGCCCGACGGATCGCGGTCGGGCGTGCCGAAACCTCCGTCCGTGGCGGCATCGGGGGCCGGCCGCGATCGAACGCCAGCCTGGAACCAGCGAGGGGATGACGACCATGCTGCGGCGATTCTTCCTGTGGTGCTCCGAGAGCGCCTGGCTCGCCGAGAAGCTCCCACACATGCCGTTCGTGCGGCGTTCCGTGCAGCGCTTCGTGCCCGGGGAGGGCCTCGACGACGCGCTGGGCGCGGTCGACCGCCTCCGGGACCACGGCATCGCCTCCGTGCTCACGCGGCTGGGCGAGCACGTCCACAGCGAAGCGGAGGCCACCGAGGTGGCCGACCACTACGTGGCCGTGCTGGAGCGGGAGGTCGAGACCGGCCGAGACGCCGAGATCTCGGTCAAGCTCACCCAGCTCGGGATGGAGCAGTCCACGGCTCTCGCGCTCCGCAACCTCTTCCGGCTGTGCCGGGAGGCGGCGACGCGAGACAACTTCGTGTGGGTCGACATGGAGGACAGCTCGTACGTCGACCGCACCCTGGAGGTCTACCGGGGCGCTCGCTCCGAGCACGCGAACGTGGGGCTGTGCATGCAGGCCTACCTGCGGCGTACGGCGGCCGACCTCGAGGGCGTCCTCGAGGGGGGCGGCCAGGTGCGGCTCGTGAAGGGAGCGTACGACGAGCCCGCCGACGTGGCCTTCCCGGAAAAGAGCGACGTGGACGAGAACTACGCCTCCCTCGCCGAGCGTCTCCTCGACCACATCGGCAAGGCGGGCGGGCGGCAGGCCTTCGCCACCCACGACCTGGCCCTGGTCGAGCGGGTGCGCACGGCGGCCAGGGCGACCGGCATCGCGCCCGAGGCGTATGAAATCCAGATGCTGTACGGAATCCAGGCGGAAGCGCAGCGCCGGCTGTCGGCCGAGGGTGAGAACGTGCGCACCCTGATCAGCTACGGGAGCGAGTGGTTCGCCTGGTACATGCGCCGGCTGGCCGAGCGGCCCGCCAACGTCACCTTCGTGCTCCGGAACCTGCTCTCGGGCTGAGCCCCGCTCCCCCAGGCCCCCTCAGGACCCGCCCCCCGGTCCGGGGCACGCGGCCGGCACGCCGCGCCGCGCGGCGTGGCGCACGACCACGAAGCAGATGGTCTGCGCCACCCAGACGCCCACCTGCCGATCCCGGTTCAGGGCCGGGAAGAAGTGCATGTGGCGACCGATCTGGATCGCGGCCCGGTCCAGCCGCGGGTGTCCGCTGGTGGCCACCACGCTGACCTGGTCCACGTGCCCGGTCGGCTCCACGAACAGCTTGAGGTCGACCTGTCCCCCGATGCCGGCCCGTCGAAGGTCCTCCGGGTAGTAGCGCTCGCGATCCCAGGTCGTGAGAGGGTCGTCCTGGAGCAGCGGAGGCAGGTCGGGGCGCCCGACCTGCGAGGCGAACCCCGGTCGCGGCGAGAGGTGCGGAGGCGGCGGCAGGGGCTGTGGGGCCGGATCGAGGGCGCGATCCGCCGCCGAGAGCCGTGCCGGATCGGGATCGGACACGGTCACGGCGGGAGGCTCGGGCCTGCGGAGGGCCGGAGGAGGGGGCGGCACCCGGACCTCCGGCGGCAGGGCGACGAGGGCGAAGCCGCCGCTCTCGCCGTAGTCGAGTCGGCGCGTCGGGGTCGGGAGCGATCCCAGCGCCAGGAGGAGGCCGTGCCCCACGCCGGACAGGACCAGCGCGGCCGGGAGCGCACGCGACCACTGCCGCCGCAGATCGGTGGCGGCGCGAGGAGCACTACGCGCGCTCGGACGTGTCCGCCCGGACCCTCGGGTCGTGGCCCCGGTCACGGACCGGCGAATGCCCATGGGGCGGCTCTCATCCGGAGGATGGTCCGGCCGGCGCCGGGCTCCGCGAAGCCCGCTGCGGCCGTCTCCGGAAGCTAGGCGTTTCCGCGTCGCGGCGTCAACGCGGACGCCTTCCCGCCGTCAATGAAGCGTGAAATCGCGCACGGCGGCCGGTTCGGAGTCCGACGGTGGCACGACCGTCATCCGAACCGAGCGGTCGTCGGGGCGGAAGGAGAAGGTCTGCAGGGCCTCGCGTGTCGCCTCGCGCATCCGGCGGAGGGCGCTCTCCCCCCGTCGCCTCAGCTTCCAGAAATCGAACGTTCCGATCTCCATGGCCGGGGAGGGCGCGAGCACGAAGCTCGTCACGGGCTTGATGTGAATGTCCGCGCTCCGCTCGGGAGCCCCCAGCGCGATGAGCTCGTTGTACAGGCTCACGTCGCGCAAGGCGCCTCGTTCCAGGGCACCCTGGCGAACCTCCAGCACGCGTCCAAGGCGGCGCAGAATGGACCGTTCGGAGTGTGCGCGCTCGAAGGAGGCGTGCAGGGGGAAGATGAACAGGAGGTTGCAGCCCTCGAAGCGCGTCGTGTAGCGGATCGGAAGGTTGTCGAGGACGCCGCCGTCCTCGTAGGCCACGCCGCGCGGGCCGTGGACCCTGGGAAACAGCGGCGGGACGTCCATCGAGGTGAACACGGCCTCCCGAAGCGACGGGCCCGTGGCAACGCGATAGCGGCCCAGGTCGGGGTTCACCACCGGTGCGACCGGTACGTAGCCCCGGCCGGATGGGGCGACGCGATGGTACCGGTACGACGGATCGCGATTCGTGGCCACCTCCACTCGGGCCCGGTCCACGTTGGTGCGGGTGAAGTAGAGCCAGGGAGGTCCTCCGGCCAGGATCGGACCGAGTGAGGATCCGAACAGGGGCCCGAAGGACCGGCGCCAGGGCCGGTTGCGCAGGACGTAGTTCCGCAGGCCGGGAATCCAGTGAGCGGGCTCGATGAGCCGCGCCGGCTCGGCCGCCCGCCACCAGCCTTCGAGTCCTCCGTCCTCCACGTGGTTCGTGAGCCAGAACATGGCGTTCCAGGCTCCGATCGACGTGCCCGCGATGGCCCGGACGTAGGGAAGGACGCCCTCGCGGGCGAGGAACTCGCGTAAGGCCAGAAGCGCTCCGGCCTGATAGACGCCCCGGGCCCCACCTCCCGAGAGGACGATCCCGATCCGCAGCTCCGTGTCGTCCACGTCCGGGGGGGCGCGGTCCTGGGCCACGAACCGGGCCAACCGGTCGCTCGGCGCGTCGCCGGGCGCGGACACGGGCTCGCGCCGACGCGAGGCCGGCCCGCCGGACGACGCCCAACGCGCATCGGCTTCGGCGGGCCGCCCTGGCGCCGCCTGCGGCTCTCCGGGCGCCAGCGTCGCGAGGAGGTCGTGGATCCAGGGCACGAGGAGGATCCACGCCAGCAGCATCGCCCCCAGTCCGGCCGCCGCCAGACCCAGCACACGTGCGGCGGCCAGCCGCCCGAGCGCCACGACCAGCAGGGTCGCCCCGGCCCATCCCGCCACCAGGGCCGTCCGAAAGCGCCACGAGAGCGACAGGAATCGCTCGATCAACGGACGCCGTCCGCCCGGGAGGAGCGACCGACAGCGGCGGACGATGGTCCCCGTGGCAGGCCGATGGTACGCTCCCGCGCTCGGGTCGGAGGCTCGCTACGTGGCCCAGAAGAACATAGACCCACCGGGAACCGGTTGGAAGGTCGGATCGGCTCGCGGGTCCCGGGGTGCCGAACGGCCTCCCTCCCCTCAGCCTCCCTCGTCCCGCCACTCCAGCGCGAGGCGCGAGCACAGCGATCCCTTCGCGGCCGCCGCTTCCAGCTGGCTCGGCGGCGCCCAGGCCCACTCCGCGTACTGGGTGACGCCCTCGACCGGCTGGGGAACGACGGGCTCACCCCCCTCGATCGAGGCACCGTAGAGGCGCATCCGCAGGCGATAGGCGTCCCGCTCCAGCTCGCCCTCGCGGAGCAGCGCGCCGGGCCGGAGCGTCACGCCGAGCTTTTCGCGGCCCGCTCGGCGCACGGCCTCTTCCCAGCCCTCTCCGGGGCGGAGAGAGCCGGCCGGCAGGCCCCAGGCGTCCGGCAGGTCCTCGTCATCGAGCGGGCGCCGTACCGCCAGCACCCGGCCGGCCTCTCCCCTGACCAGGAAGGCGACGGAGCGCTTGGTGGACTTCATGGCCCCAAAGTCGCCGGCACGGCGACCGACCGCGAGGGGACGTGCGCGGGAGGAGCCGGAGCGTCGACGCGCCGAGCGGCCGTCGCTCACCGTCGTCCTCCCGTTGACGATTCGGCCCGCTCCGCCCACCTTGCCGGTACGCTCCTCAGGTTCCGCTCGGCATCCGTCCCCTACGAAGCGGAGGGCTCGACATGCCCATCTCCCTTACCGTGAACGGCCAGTCGCACCCGGTCGATGTTCCGGACGACATGCCCCTCCTGTGGGTGCTCCGGGACGTGATCGGACTCACCGGCACCAAGTTCGGGTGTGGCATAGGCCAGTGCGGCGCCTGCACCGTGCACGTGGATGGGGAGGCGATACGATCCTGCCTGACTCCGGTATCGTCGGTGGGCAACTCGAAGATCACCACCATCGAGGGGCTGTCCACGGACCGGTCCCACCCCGTGCAGCGGGCGTGGATCCAGGAGGACGTCCCCCAGTGCGGCTACTGTCAGTCGGGCCAGATCATGAGCGCGGCCGCACTCCTGGCCGGCAACGGCAGCCCGAGCGACGCGGACATCGACCGGGCCATGAAGGGCAACATCTGCCGCTGCGGCACTTACCAGCGCATCCGGAAGGCCGTGCACACGGCCGCCGGGCTGGCCGGGAAGGAGGGCTGAAATGGGCGCCTGGACGAAGGACGGGATCGAGGGCGTGTGGGCCGCCCTGGGCTCCGGGGCGGCGGTGGACGCGAGCGTGACGGCTTCCGGCGGACTGAACCGGAGGCAGTTCGTCAAGGTCGCGGGGGTGGCGGGAGCGGGCCTCGTGCTGGCCGTGTCCCTTCCCGGCTGCTCGCCGAAGGACCGGAGCGGCGCCGGAGGGACGACGGAGCAGGCCGCCTTCGCGCCCAACGCGTGGATCCGGGTGGGAACCGACGGTCGGGTCACGTTCATGGTCGACCGGTCCGAGATGGGCCAGGGCGTCACCACCGCCCTCCCGATGATGCTGGCCGAGGAGCTGGAGGTCCCGCTGGACGACGTGCACTTCGAGTTCGCGCCGGCCGCCAAGGAGTACTTCAACCCCATGTTCGGCATGCAGGGTACGGGAGGCTCCACCAGCGTACGGGCCGCGTGGGAGCCGCTGCGCAAGGCGGGCGCGGCCGCGCGCATCATGCTGATCTCCGCAGCCGCCAGGAAGTGGGGCGTCGACCCATCGACCTGCACGGCGGCGGACGGGAAGGTCACGGACGGCAGCGGACACAGCGCCTCGTACGGGGAGCTGGCCGAGGCGGCGGCGACCGAGACGCTCCCCGAGAACCCGCCGCTCAAGGACCGGAAGGACTTCAAGATCCTCGGCAAGCCGCATCCGCGGCTCGACACCCCCTTCAAGACGGACGGCTCGGCCACCTTCGGCATCGACGTGCGGCCCGAGGGCGTGCTCATCGGGAGCGTCGAGCGCTCGCCCGTCTACGGCGGCAAGGTCAGGAGCCTCGACGACTCGAAGGCGATGCAGGTCCCCGGCGTCCGCAAGGTCGTGAACCTCGGGGACCGCGTGGGCGTGGTGGCCGACCACTACTGGGCCGCTCAGAAGGGACGCGAGGCGCTCGACGTAGAGTGGGACGACGGGAAGTGGGCCGACCAGTCCAGCGAGAAGATCCTGGCCACCTTCCGCGAGCTGGGCTCGAAGCCCGGGGCCGTGGCCCGCGACGACGGGGACGCCGGGACGGCTCTCCAGAAGGCCGGATCACGCGTCCACGAGGCGACCTTCGACCTCCCGTACCTGGCGCACGCGTGCATGGAGCCGATGAACGCCACCGCCCACGTACGCCCGGACGGGTGCGAGGTGTGGGTTCCCACCCAGTTCCAGACCGCCAACCAGCAGACGGCGGCGAAGCTGGCGGGCGTGGATCCCTCGAAGGTCCAGGTGCACACGACCTACCTGGGCGGCGGGTTCGGTCGCCGCGCCATGCAGGACTTCGTCGAGGACGCCGTGCTCCTTTCGAAGGCGGCGGGCGCTCCCGTGAAGGCGGTGTGGTCGCGCGAGGATGACGTACGACATGACGGATTCCGGCCGGCCAGCCATCACGTGCTGCGCGCGGCGCTGGACGGGAGCGGGAAGCCGGTGGCCTGGAGCCACCGGGTCGTGGCTCCCTCCATCACGCGCGTGTTCTCCGGCCAGCCCCTCGAGAACGGCCTCGACACCGAGGCGGTCGAAGGGGCGGTCGCCATGCCTTACGCGATCCCCAACGTCCACGTCGACTACCACGACGCGGAGGTGGGCGTCCCCGTGTGGTTCTGGCGCTCGGTCAACAACAGCTTCAACGGCATGGTGGTCGAGGGCATGATCGACGAGCTCGCCCACCTGGCCGGCAAGGACCCCTACCAGTACCGGCACGACCTGCTGGCCGACAAGCCGATCCATCGGCGGGTCCTCGACCTGGCCGCCGACAAAGCAGGCTGGGGGAAGGCGCTGGCGTCCGGCCGCGCACGGGGCATCGCCGTGTTCGAGTCCTTCAACTCGCACGTGGCGCAGGTGGCCGAGGTGTCGATCCAGGGCGGGAAGCCCAGGGTGCACCGGGTCGTCGCCGCCGTCGACTGCGGCCCCACCGTGAACCCCTCCATCATCGAGGCGCAGATCCAGAGCGCCATCGTCTACGGGCTCACCGCGGCCCTGTACGGGAACATCACGATCCGGAACGGCCGCTGTCAGCAGGGGAACTTCGACGACTACCTCATGCTGCGCATCGACGAGATGCCCGAGGTCGAGGTGCACGTCGTCATGGACAGCGACGCCGACCAGGGCGGCATCGGCGAGCCGGGGACCCCGCCGATCGCGCCGGCCGTGTGCAACGCGCTGCGCTCGCTCACCGGCAAGCCGATCCGGAGCCTGCCCATCTCGGTGTAGCGCCCGCCCGAATCGACCCGATGCGAGACGGCCCGTCCCTCTCCGGGGCGGGCCGTTCGCGTTCAGGACGGTCGGAGCCGCGCACACCCGCGACGCCGGAAGGCCCCGGCGTCGCCCTGCCCTATGCCTCCCGGCGCCGCTTCTCCTCGCGCAGGTCCTGCGTGATCCTCAGGCTGCAGAAGCTCGGCCCGCACATCGAGCAGAACTTCGCCGAGAGGGCCCCCGCCCCGGACAGCGTCTCGTCGTGGTACGCCTGCGCGGTGACCGGATCGAGGGCCAGGTGGAACTGGTCCTCCCACCGGAATTCGAAGCGGGCCTTGCTGAGGGCGTCGTCCCACTCCTGCGCCTTCGGGTGTCCCTTGGCGAGGTCGGCCGCATGGGCGGCGATCTTGTAGGCCATCACACCCTGCTTGACGTCCTCCCGGTCCGGGAGGCCGAGGTGCTCCTTGGGGGTCACGTAGCACAGCATGGCCGTGCCCAGCCAGCCGATCATGGCGGCCCCGATGGCGCTCGTCATGTGGTCGTAGCCCGGCGCGATGTCCGTGGTCAACGGCCCGAGCGTGTAGAAGGGCGCCTCGTGGCACCACTCGAGCTGCTTGTCCATGTTCTCGGCGATCTTGTGCAGGGGGACGTGGCCCGGTCCCTCGCACATGACCTGCACGTCGTGGTCCCAGGCGACCTCGACCAGCTCCCCCTGCGTCTTGAGCTCGGCGAATTGCGGATGGTCGTTGGCGTCGGCGATGGCTCCCGGCCGGAGCCCGTCCCCCAGCGAGAAGGCCACGTCGTAGCGGGCCAGGATCTCGCACAGCTCGTCGAAGTGCGTGTACAGGAAGTTCTCCTCCCCGTGCACGACGCTCCAGTGCGCCATGATCGAGCCGCCCCGGCTCACGATCCCGCCGATGCGCCGGTCGGTGGCCTTCACGTGCTCACGGAGGACGGCGGCGTGCACGGTGACGTAATCGACCCCCTGCTCGGCGTGCTCGATCAGGGTGTCCCGGTAGACCTCCCAGGTGAGATCGGCCGGGTCCCCGCCCACCTTCTCGATGGCCTGGTAGATGGGGACCGTGCCCACCGGGACCGGCGAGTTCCGCAGGATCCATTCGCGCGTGGCGTGGATGTCCGGGCCGGTCGACAGGTCCATGACCGTGTCGGCGCCCCACAGGACCGCCCGGCGCAGCTTGGCCACCTCCTCGTCGATCGAGGAGGCGACGCGCGAGTTCCCGATGTTGGCGTTGATCTTCACCTTGAAGCGCCGGCCGATCAGCATCGGCTCGAGCTCCGGGTGGTTGATGTTGGAGGGCAGGATGGCGCGGCCGCGGGCGATCTCCTCGCGAACGAGCTCGGGCTCCATGCCCTCGCGAATCGCGGCGAACTCCATCTCGGGCGTGACGATCCCGCGCCGCGCATAGGCGAGCTGGGTGGGGGTGCCGGTGCCGCGCAGCACGCGATCGCGGCGAATCGCCTCGGGCACCCGGGCCCGCTGCTCGCCGGGGACCCGGGCCTCCCGGGGCACCTCCTCCACATCGCTTCGGCCCCGGATCCAGCGCTCGCGGGTCCGAGGCAGTCCCAAGCGCGGATCCCTACCCTGCGGACCGCTGGTGTCGTACAGGCGCAGGGGCGGCTCTCCTCCCGAGAGCGTCACCTCTCGCACCGGGACGCGGACGCCGTCGGAGCCCTCCAGGTAGAGCTTGCGGGAGGCGGGGTAGACCGTCTCGAAGCGCTCCTCGTCCGGCCCGTTCTCGGGGCGATCGCCCGAGCGGGCTCCCACTTCGCCGGGGTGCGCGTCGCCGCGGGCCGCCGTCTCGGGTCGCTCGGGCGCGATGGAGCTGGGGCTGGAATCGGGCACGGACCTCGCCTCCTGTGTCGGATGCATTCCTGGAGGGAGAGCACGCTCCGGAAGCGAGAAGCGGCCGACCGATCGGCCGCGGCGGGTCCGGGGCCGCGCTCCCTACGCCGGTGTTAGCCGGTTCAGGTTCCAAGGGACTCTCTCAATCGCCCGCCCGCCGGCGGACGATACCCCTGGCGGCATCGCTGAAGCTACGGGGCGGCCCCGGGCGCTTCAAGCCGCGCCAGGAAGCTCCCGTCCTCCTCCTCGAGCACCACTTCGGTGCGCCAGCCGCCGATGTCCGCGATCGTGGACAGGGTGTCCGGGTCCACGTACAGCTCCGGGAAGGGGTCGCCCCACTCGCCGCGAAAGCCGAGCTGGATCTGCACTTCGCCGACGTAGCGACCGTCCTCGAGGCGTGCGAACGGGACGCGGCGCTCCGACTCCGGCCTCAAGTCGGCCGAGTCGATGAGGATTTGCCCCCCAGGCGTCGCCAGCCCGGATAGGCGCCTCAGGAGGATGCCCAGCCCCTTCAGGGTGCCGGCGAGTCCGGCGCCGTTCATGAGCATGAGCACCGTGTCGAACGGGCCGCCCCGAAAGGAGAACGCGTCGGCGCGCGCCACGCGGCGCACTCCCCGCTCGCGCATCACCCGGCATGCTTCCGGATCGATCTCCACGGCCACGACCTCGAGGCCGCGGTCCTGGAGGACCAGGCTGTGGACGCCGCTACCGGCGCCGAGATCCAGCACGCGACCCCGGCAGCGCCGGAGAGCCTCACGTTCGAAGGAGAAGAACTCGGCCGGCTCCCGGAAGAAGACCGACACCGGGATCACGTCGCTCTCCCCGAGGTCGGAGCGCATCGCCAGCTCGAGCGCCTCGCCGCCTCCCCCGTGGTAGGCGCGCAACGCTCGTCCATACGGGCCACCGACGTATCGAGCCATCGACCTCTCCGGGTCCCGAGGCTGGTCGCGGGTCGCGGGGGTGGATAGGATGCACGCCGCGGCACCGCATCGCCACGCTCGCCGCCGGGCGTCCCCTTCGGACCCAGGAGCCGGCCTCTCGTGCACCCCGCCATCGTGACCCTGCTCGCCTCGAGCGCCGCGGCGACGGCCTCCGCCCTCGGGGTGCTGCCGCTCGTGGGGCGGGCGCGCGTGCCGGAGCGCTGGATCGGCTGGGCCAACGCGCTCGCCGGCGGCATGATGTTCGGGACGGCTTTCGCGCTCGGCGCCGTGGAGGGAGAGGCCGCCGTTCCCGCCGCCATCGGGACCCTCGTGGGGATCCTGTTCATCGCCTGGACCCACGCGGCCACCGGCACCGAGGACCTGTCACTCAACCGGCTCGGCGAGACCGGGCCGGAGTATGGCTATCGCGTGGCGCTCGTCCAGACGCTGCACGCCGGCTCCGAGGGCATCGCGATCGGAGCGGCGATGACCGTCGACCTCCCGTTCGGTCTGTTCACGGCCGCGACCATGGCCGTGCACAACATCCCGGAGGTGACCGTGCTGGCGGCCGTGCAGCGCTCCCGGAGCGTGAGTCTCGCCACGGCCGCTCTCACGGGGGTGGCCACCAACGTGCCTCAGGTGTTCGTCGCGGTGGCGACGTACGCGATCGTGAGCGCCGCCCCGGGCACCCTCTCCTGGGTCCTGGGCCTGGCCACGGGCATGCTGGCCAATCTGGTGCTGGTCGAGCTGCTTCCCGAGTCGTATCGGCAGGCCGGGCACACGAGCATCGCCGTCGTGGCCAGCGCCGCCCTGGCCATGGTCGCCCTCCTCATCGGCTGGGTCGGCTGATGCACCAGATCCTGCTGGTGGGCTTCTACGGTCTGATCACGGCACTGGCTACCGGACTGGGCGCCGTCCCGTTCGCGTTCGTCAAGCGGATCTCCGGCCGAACGGCGGCGCTGGCCAACGCGCTCGCCGCCGGCCTCATGCTGGGCGCCTCCTTCGGGCTCCTGGCCGAGGGCAGCCGGCACGGCGCGCCGCAGACCATCCTGGGGGCCAACGTCGGCCTGCTGTTCGTTCTGCTGGCGCACCGGTGGATCGGTCACGGGGACGTCTCCTTCGGCGAGGTGACCGGGGCCGGTGCGCGCCGCATGCTCCTCATCGTCCTGGTCATGACCGTCCACTCCTTCTCGGAGGGTGTCGCGGTCGGGGCGGCGTTCGGCGGTGGGACGGAGCTCGCCTTTCTCATCACGGTGGCGATCGCCGTCCACAACGTCCCCGAGGGTCTGGCCATCAGCGCCGTGCTTCGGCCCGAGGGCACGAGCGTGCTGGCGTGCGCGGGCTGGAGCGTGTTCTCCTCCCTGCCCCAGCCCCTCATGGCCGTGCCCGCGTATCTTCTGGTGGAGACCATCCACCCCGCGCTGCCTTACGGCATCGGCTTCGCCGCCGGCGCCATGGTGTTCATGGTGTTCCTCGAGCTCCTCCCCGAGGCGTTCGAGGACGCGCCGCGCTGGCTGATCGGAATCCTGACGAGCGGATCGATGACGGTCATGTTGCTGTTCCAGAGGATCCTCTAGCTCGGAAACCAGGTCGGGATCGGATCCGTAGTCGACCGGGAGCGCCGGAGAGGGTGCTTGCCCCCTCCGGCGGCGCGCCCGACCTTGCGGGTTGACCGCGCGGTCCGAGCCGCGCCCCCCATCCCCGCCATCGAAACGCACGGATCGACACATGACGCCGAAATCCTTCGATATTCCCGACATCCCGGACATTCCAGGTCTGGACGACGACGACGCGGGAGCGGGCGGGTCGCGCGGTCGATCCCGCCGAGGCGGCGGCTCCGGCGGAGGCCGACGTCGCCGATGGCCGTGGCTGTTGAGCGGCATCGTCCTCGGCGTCCTCGGCACCCTCTTCCTCCCCGGTCTCCTGCGTCCCTACCTCCCGGCGGCCCTGCGGGGACGGACGACGCGCGTGGAGGGCCTGGTGGTCGAGAAGGGGAAGGAGGGCAGCCGGCTCCTCCTCACCGTGGATACGCAGGAGGGAGCCATGCTCGCCACGTTCGACAAGAAGGTCCCCGAGATCGACCTCCTGGTGGCCCGAGGCGACTCGGTGACGCTGGGCGTCCCGACCTACCGACCGTTCGTGCAGGAACCCGAGCTCCTCGGGGTCAAGAAGTTCCCGGGCGGCGCCCCGCGGACCGGAGGCGGCGTGGCCGCTCCGGCCCAGGGGGCGGCGGGCCCGGGCGCCCCGACATCCATGGCGCCGGACACGCAGCCGGGCCGTGATACGACCCCGTCGTCCGACTCCACCGCCGGCGAGGAGAGCCGCTGAGGGGACCCCGCGAGGCGACGGGGCCGTGCCTGCCCCGGCTCCGGTCCCGCCCCCTTGCGATCGACTGGTATACCATCGACGGCGTAGCCGGGATACCTTGGACTGAGGACGGGACCTGTCCGTGGCGACACGAACTCGATCCGGAGCACCGTCGATGAAGCCCGTCAACGACCGTGAGGATGGACCGCTACTCAACCGGCCGCCGCTACGCGAGCAGATCCGGGCGATCGTCCGGGAGTGGCTCATGGAGGGAAGGCTGTCGCCGGGCTCGGACCTCAACGAGCGCGAGCTCGCGGAACAGCTCGGCGCCAGCCGCACCCCCGTCCGGGAGGCGCTCCTCCTGCTCGCCCTCGAGGGTTTCGTATCGGTGAGCCCCTACCGTGGCTACTTCGTGGCCCCGCTCACGCGCGAGGAAGCGCACGAGCTCTACACCCTCATCGGGGTGCTCGAGCGGCACGCCCTGCTCTCGGGAGGCCTCCCCGACACCGAGGAGCGGAGCCACATGGCCGAGCTCGACCGGGAACGCCGCGGCCGCATGGACGATCCCGGACGCCAGATCGAGCTCGACCGGGCCTGGCACGAAGCCCTGCTGTCACGCTCGGCCGGCAACGCCGTCCTGCACGAGGAGCTCGCGCGGGTCAAGAACCGCGTCACGCGTTACGAGCAGGCCTTCCAGCGAGCTCCCGTCGAGTGCGCCCAGGCCATGGAGGAGCACCGCCGCATCCGGGAGGCCGTGGACAGCGACGACCTCTCGGGAGCCGCCAGCCTCCTCGAGGCCCACTGGGGGACGGCCGTCCAGACCCTTCCCCGGTGGCTGCCCGAGCAGGAGGACTGAACGAGGCGCCGCATCCCACGGCTATTCCACGGGACCTGGGATACACCGTCCTATCCGCACTACGCGCCACTTCTTGCAAAAAAGGCCAGGCCGGGCGCCGGCGAGATCTCTCTACCTCGTGAGCCGATCCGGTCGTAAATGGGTTACCCACAAATACATCGAAATTCATTGACAGGTTGCCGAGCCCGGGAACGCCGCGTGCGCATGCGACCCACCGTTCGTCGAGGCGCAACTCCAGAACGGTGAACACCATGGAGCACCGTGACACGACCGGCCATCGGCCTCCGGCGCTAGGCGGCGCCGAGTGCGGAGACCATCCCTCGCGGGGCGGGAGGGCGTGACCTTGTTACGCACGCTGCTCGAAACCACGGCCAGCCTCGCCCGCAGGGTCGTCGACCGACTTCTGCACCGGAGAAACCGCCGCTTCTGGTGACCGGTTCCCATCCTTCGCCCCGCCTTCCAACCTCCCCGTTGCGGGGCGGATCATCCGCTCATAACATGGGATTTATTCCGGCCTAAAGTCGCCGCGCTGCGACTCCCACCCCCACGTCCGCGTGGCCGGCAGACGGCCAGAGACTCCGGGATCCGGACACGCACCGGAGCGCTCGCGCTTCCCTTCTCCCCTGGAAGGAGGTCGATCGATGTCCATCGTCCGACGGTTCCTGCTCAGCCTCGCGATCCTCGGCGTGGCCCTGCCCGCCGGCCAGGCGACCGCACAGAACGTGGCCCGCACCTACTGGTTTACGCCGCCTCCCGGCAAGACAGCCGCGTTCGAGCAGGCACTCAAGTCCCACGCCGCCTGGCGGAAGGAGGCCGGCGATCCGTGGAGCTGGAGCGTCTACCAGGTCGTCAACGGAGAGCGGCTCGGCACTTTCGTCGCCCGCTCCGACGGACACGCGTGGGCCGATCTCGACGTCTACGACAACGGCTTCGGGCCGAAGGGGAGCGAGCGCTTCGGCGCTGACGTGGCTCCGCACCTGGCCTCCGAGACGAGCCTCCTCACCGTCGTCGACACGGCGCACATGAGCCTGCCCGACAAGCCCGAGGGCTACGCGCTGGTCGAGCTGGTCGTCTACCACCTGAAGGCCGACCAGGTGCAGGCGTTCGACCGGGCGATCGACCAGATCCACAAGGCCATCGTCGCGAGCAAGTGGCCCGTGCACTACGCTTGGGAGATGCCCGTCAACGGCGGACGGGGCGAGGACCGTTTCCTGGCCATCTTCCATCCCGACTGGGCCAACTTCGAGCCCATCCAACCCAGCATGGAGGCCATGCTGACCGAGCAGCTCGGACAGGACCAGGCCCTGAAGCTGTTCCAGGCCATCACGGGCACCTTCTGGGAGACGACCAGCATGGTACTCCGGTACCGGCCGGACCTCTCGGTCGTTCAGGAAGGCATGTAGGGAGCGCAACGCAACATGCGAGGGGGGTGAGGCGAGTTCCCCTCACCCTCCCGCCACTCCACAGAAGCGCAGCGCCGCGACGGCGACCACCCGGGCCGCGGTGACGAGCTCCTCGATGACGACGTTCTCGTCGGGACGGTGCGCGTCCCGTACATCGCCGG